>OHMA01001039.1_pt1 | contig 12865 bp, 13 predicted proteins | sample 1569171 | NCBI WGS metagenome assembly OHMA01 (sample SAMEA3879580, study PRJEB24766) | human gut metagenome | biome: human-associated habitat; feature: feces | place: USA | collected 1985/1987
TGAGATTAACACTCTAGGAGCAACTAATGCAAATATAGCAGGTGGAGGAACAAATAATAAAATACCACAATTAGTAGCACCACCAGTAGATACAAGCGCTGTAGATAGTGCCATGAAAAGTTTAGTTGATAGAATTAAGGCATATTTTAGTGATATTAGCTTTACACCACTTATAAACTCTTTTAAAAATTTAAAAAGTTCTATAACCCCTATAGTAAATAACTTGGCAAAATCACTGAAATGGTTTATGGATAAAATTCTTAAGCCACTTACAAAATGGACTATTGAAGATGCATTACCAGCATTTTTTAATTTGTTATCAGGAGCGTTAAAAGTGCTTAATCCTATACTAGAAGTTTTTATGGATTTAGGAGCTTGGCTATGGGATGAATTTTTACAACCTATTGCATCCTGGACCGGTGGAGTTATAGTTGATGTTTTAAATGGATTAGCCAATATTCTTGATAGAATAGGAAATTGGATTAGTGAACATAAATCAATAGTAGAAATATTCACTATAGTGTTAGGAAGTTTTGCAGCAGCATGGGGATTAGTTAATATTGCATTTGGAGCTTATTATGGATTATTAAATTTATATAATGCTGTAGTATATGCAGCATCAACAGGAACTTCTATATTTGCAGGGGCGTTATCGGCAGTAAATTTACCATTAATCGCAATAGTAAGTGCTGTAGCAGCTGTTATTGCAGCATGTGTATTACTTGTGAAAAATTGGGACTGGGTAAAAGCAAAGGCTATTGAGGTATGGGATTCTATAAAGGAAAAGTTTAACCAGTTTAAAGAATGGTTAGGCAATGTATTTGTTACAGATTGGTCTCAAAAGTTTGGATTTTTAGGGGATATAATTAATGCTTATTTAGCTAATATAAGGAATGTATTTGATTCTGTTAAAAGAATTTTTGGTGGAATTATAGATTTTATAGCTGGAGTATTTACTTTAAAGTGGTCTAGAGTGTGGCAAGGAGTTCAAGACATCTTTGGTGGCATAATGAATGGCTTACAAGCCCTTGTAAAAGCACCTTTAAATGGAGTTATAGGATTAATTAACGCCGCAATAAGTGGACTTAATAAAATAAAATTGCCATCTATAGATATACCTTTCTTTGGTACTGTTGGAGGATGGGGATTTAATATAGGTAAAATACCTTATCTAGCTAAAGGTGGTATTATAGATAATCCTACACTTGCAATGGTCGGAGAAGCTGGTAAAGAAGCTGTAGTGCCACTAGAAAATAATACACAAGGATTAGATTTGTTAGCTGCTAAACTTATGGAAAGACTAGGTGGAGCAAATATATCTGACAGTGATAAAGATAGAGCTATAAACATAATACTTAAGATTGGAGATTTAGAATTTGCTAGAGTTCTAATAGATAGTATAAACAAGATAACCAAAATGAATGGTGGAGAATGTTTAATAAATATATAAGGAGTTGGTATAATGGCTTGGTTGAAAATTAACGGAGTAGAAATGCCTGCCCCTTTACCATATGAGCCTACTATAAGTGATATAGATAGCAATAAGACAAGTAGAAATGCAAATGGTAGATTATATAGAGATAGAATAGCAACTAAAAGAAAGTTGCCTTTAGAGTGGGGGATATTAACAGATGCAGAATGTAAGAAGATACTTAATGCAGTGTCTCCAGAAGAAGTTACAGTAGAGTTTTTAGATCCACAGAAAGGAATTATAACTTGTACAATGTATGCAAGTGATAGAACTGTGAAAAGTATTAATACAAGTTCCGGAATACTATGGAAGGGACTTAAATTTAGTTTAATAGAATGTTAGGAGGAAGTTTATATGTTAAGTATGACAAAGAGTATTAATTTAACAGGACAAAGTGTTATAGATGGAAAACAAGCAATTTTTATGAGTGCTAGTATTACAACGGAAGGTAATCAAGCACCAAATACAAATGTGACTATAATGGATCAAGAGTTATATGTAGCTAATAAAGTAGCGTGTAGGTCTGATATAGATAAGTTTAATGAACAAGTATATAAAGTACAAGATACAATTCTTATAGGTGGTGTAGGAAATGAAGTTAAGTAATGAAAGATTAGTAAATAGTGTGGGAGTTCTAAGTAAATTAACTAACTTAGAGCTCCCTATTAAGTTAAGTTATGCTTTTTCTAAGAACATAACTAAGATAGATGCTGAATTAAAAGCTTATAATATTGAAAGAGAAAAGCTATTAAATAAGTATGGAGAAAAGGACGAAGAAGGAAAATTAAAGCTAAGCGAAAAAGGAGAAGTAAATATCTTAGATAGAGAAAACTTCAATAAAGAGATTGCAGAGCTTCTACAATGTGAAAGTGAAATAGATATACATTTAATAGATTTAGAATCCATAAATACAGATATAAAGATTACTCCTGGTGAGTTGATGATTATAGATTATATGTTTAAGTAATCTAACCTAGGATATAAGAAAGGAGGTTAGAAATGTATACTACAAGTACAGCATATAAGACAGAGATACAAAAGAGGGTTAGATCCTTTGAATGTAGAGTTACTATAGGGGATAGGATATTTACCAATCACGAAGTACAGAGTATTGATTTAAATGGTGGTATACAAAATGTATTTAGTATAGGAAATACCCCTTCTATGTGCTTAGAATTAGTTTTAAGAAATACTACAGATACTATTTTTACTACTAATTCAGTTAAGGTTGAGATTGGTCTTAAAATAGGAAATACAATAGAATATATTCTTTTAGGTATCTTTAATATAGAAGATATTAAAAAGGATGATTATACTACAAAATTTACTTGTTATGATAATATGACCAAGTTTGAAATTGCTTATTTTAGTTCTTTAGGAGATAAGCCTACTCTACAACAAGTAGTAAATGAACTGGCAAGTAAAACAGGAGTACAATTTACTGGAAGTCTTCCATCTTACACAGTTAAGAAATTGGAAGGCTTTACTTGTGGAGAAGTATTAGGATATGTAGCAAGTCTTTGTGGCGGAAATGCTTTAATAACTAGAGATGGTAAGTTTACTATAGTTTATCCTACAGATATATCTAGAGATGTTGGAGAGGGAGTATTTGACCTACAGCGAGATGAGGTTAAATACAAAGTGGGAAAGATAACTTGTCAAATAAAGGAGCAAGAAACTATTTCTAAAGGTTCTCTAGGTACAGATAGTATGGAATTAAGCTTTGAGAATCCATGGGTAACAGAAACCATATTAACTGATATTTATAATAGGTTAAATGGATTTAACTATTTAGGTTATACCATGAAGTGTCAAGGTGATTTAAGCCTAGATATAGGAGATATTATTACTTATACAGATGCAAAAAAGGTAACAAGAAAGCTACCTATACTCTATAGAAAATTATCCTATGATGGTGGATTAGATAGTGAGTTGAGTGCTAAAGGAGAAACAAAGAATAAAAACTCTTTTAATTCTAGTGGATCCATGAGTAATAAAGTAAATAGATTAGTTACAGAGCAAGCAATAATAAAAGAAGCAATAATAGAAAAAGCAAATATAGAAGATTTAAAAGCAATTAATGCAGAGATAGCAAATTTAAAAGTTAAGGATGCAGAAATAGAAGATGCAGTAATTAAGAAAGCTACTATAGAACAGTTAAATGCTACAAATGCTAATATACAAAATCTTATTGCAGAAGATGCAAGAATAAATAATCTTGTTGCTAGTAAGGCAAGTATAACAGAATTAAATGCAGTAAGTGCAAAGATTGGTACAGTAGAAGCAGATACAGCTATTATAAAAGATTTATTAGCTGGTAATGTAACAGCAGGTAGTGGACAAATTATACATCTTACAGCTAAGAATGTAACAATAGAAGATGCAGTAATAAAGAATTTAATAGCTGCTAAACTAAGTGTTGCAGATTTAATGGCAGGGACAATAAGCACCAATAAGTTTACTATAGCTTCTACAGATGGTGGATTAAATATAGTTGGCCCAACAATGCAATTTAAAGATAAGAACAATAAAGTTAGAATTCAAATGGGACAAGATACCCAAGGGAATTTTAACTTTATTTTGCGTGGTACAGATGGTACAACAACACTTATAGACCATACAGGTGTTAAAGAAAAAGCAATTGCAGATGATTTAATAAAATCTAACATGGTTGCAGCAGATGCTATAGGAGAGAAGCAGATTAATTACTCTAGCTTGATAACTGGTTTAAATAAGGATGATAATACTTCTTTAATTAAAGCTAGTAAAGTGGCAATAGATTTAACTGGACAATCTTTAGAAGTTGCTTTTAATAGTCTTAAATCAAGTGTAGATAATATGGAGATTGGTGGGAAAAACTTAATATTAAATTCTTCTGAATGCAGTGTTAGCAGTATTTCGCAAGCATCTAAAAATTTAGAATTAAAAAAAGATATCGTGGAATATTTAAATAATCATATAGGTGAGAATGTTATAGCTTCTTGTAATATAGATGTAAATAATATTAAGGCTCCTACAGGAAATTATGGTTTGAGAATGGGTATTCAACTTCATATTCGCTATTATGACGACACTACATCTTATATCCAAGCTTGGTATTTTGGAGAGGTAGGAAGTTCTAAAAAAACAAGATTTAAAGGAAAACCATTTAAAATAGCAAAAGAAATTAAAGCTATTTCTGGAGGAATGTATATCCAAGTTGCATCTGATGGATGCACATTAAGTTATCCTAAATTTGAATTAGGGGATAAAGCTACGGATTGGACACCTGCTCCAGAGGATGTTGAAGAAGTAACACAAAACTTACAGACACAAATTACAGTAGCACAAGGAAAGATAGAGGGATTAATTAGAGATACTACCATAACAGAAGGTGGCACAAGTACAAGCTTAAAAGATGCTTATATATCTTTAAAAGCTACAGTAAATGGATTAAATTCTACAGTTGCTAGTCATACAAGTTCTATTTCTACAGTAACTACAGAGTTAGGGAAAGTAGATGGAAAGATTAATACAGCTAAGGCAGATGCTATTTCTACAGCTGGAGCAGATGCAACTAGTAAAGCTAATAATGCTTTAAATAGCGCTAAAAGTTATACTAATGCACAAATAACTACAGTTAATACTAGAGTTTCTAATGCAGAAAGTAGCATTACTCAACTTAATAATAGTATTACTAATAAAGTTTGGCAGAGTGATATAGATAAGACTATAAATACAATAACTCCAGATATTAATTATGCTAAGGATTATGCTAAGTCAATGGAAGATAATAAGGGGTATAGATATAAGCATGAAATAATAATTAATGGAGATAGTGATAAATATTATCCCGTAATTATAAAGGCAGGAAATCAAAATATAAGACGAAAGATAGTGGTTTCTCGTAGTTTTACAGACCAAGCTCCAGATGATTGGAATAATTCCACACACAAAGGGAATTTAAATGTAGTTATAGATACCAACTTTGGTGGTTGGGGTGGAGCTGAATATTTTTGGAATATCTATTCATTAGCAGAAACATATGCAAGAACGTTTGCGGGGTGTGCGCATTGCGGAGCTAATGCAATGTTTGCAATATTTTTACGTGGGGGAGGAACAACTGGAGCAAAATATTATTTGTTTTCGGATCAATCACTTACAGCAAATAAATATAACATATTACCAGACGGAACCCAATTACCTGCACCACAGATAGCATATAATGAAGACTTGATTTTTTATAGCACTAAATCAGACGGAACTGCTTATGAGTATTATGCTCCACCACCAAGAACTTTAACTAAAGAAGTTTTAGAAGAAATACAGAGCAGACTTTTCATAGATAATGCAAATCAAGCTAGAAAAGATATTGCAACAATTACTACAGAAGTAACTACAGTAAAAGAAAAAGCAGCAACTTTAGAAACAAATCTAAATGGAATTACTTCTAAAGTAACCAATTTAGAATCTACTACCAGCACTATAAATGGTAAAGTAAACGCACAAGAAACTAGATTACAATCTACAGAGCAGAAGGTTACAGCTACAGGAGTAATAACTACTATAACAGAAGCCATAAATAAAGGCACTAATTCTCTTACTACTATGCAATTTATATTAGATAAGAATGGAGCTACTATAAAGAATGGAGCTTTAAGGATACTTAATAAAGCAGGAACAGAAGTATTGAAGGGAGATTCAAACGGTAATTTAACCATGATTGGAAACTTTATTAATACTGATATTAATGGAAATCCTGCTTTAGAAATAGTTGATTCAACTATATATTTTTATGATTTTGTAAAAAAGAAAGAACTGACAGGATTAATTTATAGTTCTGTAAATTCTTCGGGAGCTACCGGTATTGGATATGGTCATGAAAAAAATAAAATGCTAACTATTACAGGAAAGTTATTAGCAGATGAAGAGTTTCCGTATAAGCAATATGTGTCTTTTGATATGTATAACTTAGCTGGAAGAAGAGTTCCATTTAGTGATTCAAAAATGATTATACATCAAGAACTTATGATTGATGCAAAATCAAGACTTTATGATAGTATGTTACTAGATTCTAGTTGGGGAGATATACGTTTTACTAATTATAGTAAATATGGTGACAATCCTGCAGGAGTAGTGAAATCAATTCAGTGGTCTAGCAATGGAAAGACATACACAGATGCTTGTATTTTAGGAAGACGAGGAAGTGATCCAAGAGCAAATGCTTATTGTGTAGTAGGTCAACTTTCTGAAACAGATATAAATACCTATTATAGAACTATTGTTGTATCTTCTTCTGGTGTAGAGATAAATGGTAATTTCAAAGTTAATGGTACTAAGAATAGAGTAGTAGATACAGATGGATTCGGAAGAGTATGTTTAAGTGCTTATGAAACTGCTGGTAGTTATTTTGGAGATTTAGGTAATGGTGTTTTAGATGAAGAAGGAATTTGCTACATATTCTTTGATAAATGCTTTTTATCTACAGTAAATACAGAATTTGATTACCTTGTTATGTTACAAAAGTATGGACAAGGAGATGTATGGGTAGAAAAGAGGGAAAAGGAATATTTTATAGTGAAAGGTACTCCAAATTTACAATTTGGCTGGGAAGTAAAATGTAAGCAAAGAGGTTATGAAGTTGATAGTTTAAACGAAGACTTTGAGCCTAGCGTTAAAAAGGTATATGGATTTAATTCTATCAAAGAAGATACGGATAGTTTTATAATGTCAAAGAAACTTTAGGGGTGATAATCAATGAAAAATATTATTAAAATTAAAGGGTTTTCTAGTCATATGACTAGCGAAGGGAAAAGAATATCTTATGCATTTAGTGAGATAGACCAAGATGGAAATATAGTTAGAGAAAATGTAAATGCATCTTTTGTAGTTGTTAATCCAGATTTGGAATCTGCAATAGATACAGTAAATAAATTTTTATTAGATAGAGAGAGTGCTACAGTGTAGTGCTCTTTTTATATACAAAAAATATAAGAAAAGAGGTAAAAGAAATGGAGAAAATTTTTAACAGTATCAAAATGGGAATAGCAGCAGTGGGGACAGGCTTTACATGGTTATTTGGAACATGGGACACAGCTTTAATGGTTCTAGTATTTTTCATAATACTAGATTATGCAACAGGATTAATTAGAGCCTATATTAATAAAGAGGTGTCTAGTAATGTGGGGCTTAAAGGGATAGCTAGAAAAGCTGTTATTTTTGTAGTTCTTATTGTAGCAGTATTATTAGATAGACTATTAAATACTGGTAACTGGGTATTTAGAACATTAGTATGCTATTTCTATATTGCTAACGAAGGAATAAGCTTATTAGAAAATTGTGCTGGTTTAGGATTACCAATACCAGAAAAATTAAAGGGGGCATTAGCACAACTTAAAGAAGGCGAAAAGAAAGAGTTAAAACAAGAGTAGTCAAATAGGCTACTCTTTTAATTTTGGTACCGACATTAAAGTCGGGGTGAAGAAGGAGGAAAATATATGTTACCAATTCAAAGAATGATTAGTAAGTATAATAATTCGTCCAGAGGTGGACAAAGAATAAAATATTTAGTATTCCACTATACAGGAAATAAGGGAGATACTGCAGAAAATAATGCAAGATATTTTAATGGAGAAAATAGAGGAGCATCAGCTCATTACTTTGTATCAGATAATCAAATATATCAAGTCGTAGAAGATGATAGAGCAGCGTGGTCTGTAGGTGATGGTGATGGTAAGTATGGCATTACAAATAGTAATACTCTTAATGTAGAGATGTGTTGCTGGTCTGATGGAACTGTATCAGAAAAAACAGAAAAGAATGCTTTAGAACTAGGAAAGTATTTAATGAAGAAGCATGGAATATCTATAGAAAATGTAGTAAGACATTATGATGCATCAAGAAAGATATGTCCTAATTGGTCAGCTAATAATTGGTCAAGATGGATTGAATTTAAAGAAAAACTACAAGAAAAGCCTGTAGAAACACCATCTACAACAAGTTATACTGTAAAGATTACTGCAGATGTTCTAAATGTAAGAGCAGGAGCAGGAACTAACTACAAGGTTAATACACAAGTTAGAAAAGGAGAGGTATATACAATAGTGGGAGAATCTAATGGCTGGGGTAAACTTAAGAGTGGAGCAGGTTGGATTAGCTTAAAGTATACATCTAAAAATGGTCCAAGTACTCCAGCAAATAAGCCTACTCAAACTATTAAGGTAGGTTCAAGTATAAAAATAACTGGATCTAAATATGCAACAGGACAAAGTATACCAGCTTGGGTTAAAGCTAATACGTACACAGTACAGCAAATCAAGGGAGACAGAGCTCTGATTAAAGAAATAACCAGCTGGGTATATACAAAAGATTTAAAATTAGTATAATATATTCGTACTATACTTATAGATAAAAGCCAGTAGACAGGGATAAAACCTTGTTTGCTGGCTTTTTTTATTTAGAATGAATTAGCATAAGTATCTATATTTTGACATAATAACCAAAATATTATATACTTTTATTAAAAATAATTACGAGAAGGAGAATTAGTATGAGAGGTTTCAAGTCAAAAAATGTAATAAAAAGAACACTAGCGTTGTTACTAGTGAGTATATTTTTACTACCATTATCATCAGCTACTAAAACAAAGGCGGCAACAATATCAAAGGGACAAGCTATAGTAAATGAAGCAAGAAAACATTTAGGAAAACCATATGTATGGGGAGCAACAGGTCCAAATTCGTTTGATTGTTCTGGACTTACTCAATATGTATATAAACAAGCATTAGGGATAGAAATAACAAGAACAACAAATACGCAAATAAATGTTGGAAGAGAAGTTTCGAGGAGTGAGCTTCAACCAGGAGACTTAGTATTTCCTACGTCAGGACATGTACAAATATATGTAGGGAATGGAAAGGTAATTCATTCTCCAGAGCCAGGAAGAGTAGTCGAGGAAGTACCTATGTATGGTTTTTGGAGAGCTAGAAGGATAGTGGATGGAAATATAGTAGTTCCTGATAATAAAGATGGATGGGTATACGAAAATGGTAAATCTTATTATTATGAAAATGGTATAAAAAAAATAGGTGGTTGGATATATGTTAATGGACACAGTTATTTACTTGATTCAAATGATGGTCACATGCTAACAGGATGGCAACAAGTAAATGGAAATTGGTACTATTTAAATGAAACGTATGGACATTGTGAATTAGGATGGGTATATGTAAATGGACAAAAGTACTATACTGAACCTACTTACGGACATATGTTAACTGGATGGCAAAAAGTTGATGGTAAGTGGTACTATTTTAATAAAATCTATGGACATGCAGAAACTAATACAATAGTAGATGGCTATACATTGAATTCAGATGGTGTAGCAATAGATAAAAATAATTAAAAAGTAGATTAGATAAGTTAAAAGGTGGTAAAGCTAGTAAGTAAGATTTCTCTTACCAACTAGCTTTTTGTATACAATTCTGCTTTTGTGCCATATAAATAAAATTTTTAAAATAGTGAAATACTATTTATAGGAGAGTAGTAGTATGCATTATGAGTATGAATATGAAGTTACAGAACAGGTACAAGAGCTAGTAATAAAAAACTTATTAGAGCTTTATGAAAAACATAAGAATGATAAAACTATATTTAAGGAGAGAAAAGAAAAAGACTAGGATATTGTTTATATTCTAGCCTTTATTATTTGATTTATTATGCTTTATTTTCCCTTCCTTTACATACTGAATAGCTAAATTCCTGAAGTTTTCAAGTGCTTCATTGCTAAAATCACCGACTAACATAATTTCCTCCTAACTTGTTTTAGTTATGATTAGCTTATGTAGGTACAGTATACTTATACTTTTATTGATATAAATAATATTTATATAAGGTTATTGGAGAAGTGTATTTACAAAGTAAAGCACTATGATATAATTATTATCCTAGTCTCAAAATTTACCCCTGATTTTGCCCCTAAAGATATAAAAAAACATTTTTGCTAAAAGGATAATACTTTCTTAAATACTGATAAAAATGAGATGTTTACTATGTTTATAGGTAATAAATAAAAAAGGTTAAAAAGGTATAAACTTGTATTTTTTTACCGAAATGCTTACGGTTTTTTTATTTTGTTATTATTGTAAGTATTTAATGAAAGAAATTATTAAATTATGTTGAAGACTAGGATAAAATAAGTATCCTAGTTTTCTATTTTTTCATAAAAGGATAAAAAACTATTATTGTGTGATAATTAATCTTATCTTGGTGAAAGTTATATATATGTAATTATTGTTACAATTTAATTACAAAAACAAAATTATAAGAATGAAAAAATATCGATTTTATAAATATTTATATAAAAAAGTTACAGAGTGTTAAATGGGTATTGTTGTAACTATTAATAAAATAAACAATAACGCTTACATAGTAAAAATGTATAAATTACAAATATAAGCAAAAGTTGACTAAATATTCTATATAAATATAATTAATACTGATAAACTAAAGGAGGATGAAGATTTAGATGGAGGAGATCCGAGAAGAATTAGGTATAATTGTTGGGGACCTATACATCAAATATGGAGGGACAGAAGAAATTTTAAAATTAAATAGTATTTTAGATACTCTTGTATTATTAGAGATGAAAAAAATTAATAAGGACATTTGTGAGCTACAGACATCCGTTTAAGATATTGGTTTAGAGTTAGTTAGTGGATACAATCTATTGACTAGCTCATTTTTTTATATAATAATTAAGTTGATAATATTACAGGCTAAGTATTTAATAGTGTTTATAATAAAAAACGTAGAGTTTTTTAGATAGGATGAAAAGGAGAATTTATATGGAAGTTAGAGAGGCAATTAACGAAGATTTAAATGAAATAATAGCTATTGAAGAAGAGTGCTTTCCAGAATCAGAATCAGCAAAGGAAGAGGATATTAGAAAAAGATTTTTTGCATTCAAAGAAAATTTTTTTGTAGCTATTGAAGATGGTGAAGTAGTAGGCTTTATTAATGGATGTACTACAAATTCACCAGAGTTACCTGACGAATTGTATCATGATACTTCCCTTCATAATCCCAATGGCGCATATCAAACCGTATTTGGATTAGATGTATTACCTAAGTATCGCAGAAACGGCATTGCAGAAAATTTACTAAATTACTTTATACAAATTTCAAAGGCACGTGGGAAGAAGGGCATTGTACTTACTTGTAAAGATTACTTAGTGCATTATTATAAAAAGTTTGGATTTGAGCATAAAGGTGTTTCAGCTTCCTCACATGGAGGAGCTAAGTGGAATGATATGGTATTAATTTTTTAATTTTCTTACCTTTAGTACGAGTGGGGTGGATATTTGTTTCAATGTGACTTGGACCGTAGTAACGGGACAAGCAAAATAAATATCCACCCCATCTTTTTATTTATTAAATAAAAAATGAATTAAATATATGAAATGGTACAAGATAAATTGTAATGGGTTTTAATCTATAAGTAATAAGGAGGAAAAAAAGTGAAATACAGAGTAAGGAGATCTTTATTATTTTCTTTAGGTATGCTTATTTTAACCTTTATGTTTGGTGCAAGTGTTCCTAGTGTTAAAGTTTTTAATATAGAGGATCAGACTTATAATGAAGACTATGCTAATAAAAAAATTATATATCTAACCTTTGATGATGGACCAAGTTCTAAGGTAACAGATGGGGTGTTAGAGGTATTAAAAGAAAAGGATGTAAAAGCAACATTTTTTCTTATTGGAAATCAAATAAAAGATAAAGAAGATGTAGTAAAAAGAATTTATAATGAGGGGCATGGTATAGGTTTGCATACATATAATCATAAATTTAAGTATGTTTATCGTAATGAGGATACATTTATAAAAGAGATGGTTGAATGTAGGAATGAGATAAATAGAGTAGTTGGGATTTCTCCTAATATAATTAGATTTCCAGGAGGAAGCTACAAACACTTAAGTAAACAGTTTTTATCCAAGTTGCATGATAATAACTTTAAAGTTTATGATTGGAACTTAGATAATACAGATGGAATGAATCAAAAACTTGATCCTAATGTTTTGTATAAGAAGGCTATTAAGGGAAGTGAAAATTTACATCCTATAATATTACTAATGCATTGCACAGATATGAATAAAAATACTTACAAGGCTCTTCCAGATATAATAGATTATTATAAAAATGAAGGGTATCAATTTAGAGTTATAGATGAAAACACACCAGAGATGTATTTTAGGATTAAATAATATAAAAAGAAAGTACCACATTATTAAAGAATAAAGTGGACCCTAAGTCAAGGTCACAATAAAAAAGTTAAGAAGCTAATAAAAGATGATTTCTAAATTGTTTATGGGGCATCTTTTTTTAGCTACATTGATATCTATAGTTATTGTAATA
>OHMA01001041.1_pt1 | contig 12840 bp, 10 predicted proteins | sample 1569171 | NCBI WGS metagenome assembly OHMA01 (sample SAMEA3879580, study PRJEB24766) | human gut metagenome | biome: human-associated habitat; feature: feces | place: USA | collected 1985/1987
TTCACCACAGATTAGCACGGATTATCACAGATCCCATTTATTGTTCCTATCTGTGTAATTCGTATAATCTGTGGTGAACATAATTATTAATGAAGTTTCTCAAATTCCTGCATGCAGTCAATCAAAGCCTGAACGCTTTCCTTCGGCATAGCGTTGTAGCAAGATGCACGGAAACCGCCTACAGAACGGTGTCCCTTAATACCCACCATACCTTTTTCTGTGGCAAATTTCAAGAAATCGGCTTCCAGGTCTTTGTATTCGTCATTCATTACAAAGCAAATGTTCATATAAGAGCGGTCGGCTTTATCCGTTACTGTGCCACGGAACATTTTGTTACGGTCTATTTCAGCATACAGCATGTCTGCCTTCTCTTTAGCACGTTTCTGCATTTCTGCTACACCACCGTTAGCTTTTATCCAGCGTAAAGTCTGCAAAGCGGCATAAATAGGAAGTACAGGAGGTGTGTTGAACATAGAGCCGCCGTCAATGTGAGTCTGATAATTCAGCATAGTAGGAATATAGCGTGATACCTTGCCCACAGCATCGTTCTTTACAATAACGAAAGTAACACCGGCTGGAGCCAAATTCTTCTGCGCACCGCCATAGATACAAATATATTTAGAAACGTCGATAGGACGAGAGAAAATATCAGATGACATATCAGCAATCATAGGAACCGGAGAATCCAGATCTTCATGAAGTTCTGTTCCATAGATTGTGTTATTAGTTGTGACGTGGAAATAATCTGCATCAGCGGGAACCGTATAATCTTTGGGAATATAGGTATAGGTCGCTTCAGCGGAAGATGCCACTTCTACTACCTCGCCGAAAGCCTTGGCTTCTTTCATCGCTTTCTTAGCCCATACGCCTGTGTTCAGGTAAGCAGCTTTTTTTTCGAGGAAGTTGAAAGGTATCATACAGAATTCCAAGCTGGCTCCACCTCCCAAGAATAGTACCGAGTACCCTTCCGGGATGTTCAACAGTTCCTTAAACAAAGCAACAGCTTCGTCTACTACAGGCTGAAAATCTTTAGCACGGTGACTGATTTCCATGATGGAAAGGCCTGACCCATTAAAATCAAGAACGGCTTGTGCTGTCTTCTCAATTACCTCGCGAGGCAAGATAGATGGTCCCGCATTGAAATTATGCTTTTTCATTTGACGTTTGTTTTGGTTATACAATTTGTTTATATCTTACATTGGGCGAAATTACACATTATTTTCAGTTTTCCAAAAAAATCGCTAATAAATTTACGAATTTCCGCATAATTTTCTTTCAAATTAGTTAAATCTGATTTTTTATGCTTTCATTTTGTAACTACATCCCTAGTAAACAATGATCTAAAGCATAAAAAAAATATCTTTTTGAATTATTCTTTAATCATTTTATTTCGAGAATTGACAAATTGTCATTATTTAGCTTCTTCAATAAGTGTTTTTATGCCCTTTATCTTCTCATTTCGTATTAAATTCAAAGTTTGTTTTATCTTTTTGCGAGATACGGCTGCAAAAGAATAGTGGTCTTTTACATCAATCCGTCCTATTTCGTCTTTATTAAGGTTTCCTTTTTTAAAGAGAAATCCCACAATATCTATCTTATTGATTTTATCTTTCTTGCCTTTTCCTATATATAATGTCACATATTCGGGTAAAGAAGGTTTGGGGGTGACTTCGGGTAAAATGAACTCCTCCGGCTCATCGGTTATATATGCGGGCACTGTTTCTTCGGCATGAAGGATAACATAAGAATTACCTTCGGCTTCCCAGCGGGCGGTACGTCCGTTGCGGTGAATGTATCCGTCTTCATTGGCAGGCAGATGATAATGTACTACATTCTCTATTTCGGGGATATCCAGTCCGCGAGCGGCCAGATCGGTAGAAATAAGCACATGGCAACTTCCGTTGCGGAATTTATATAGGGAGCGTTCGCGGTCATCCTGTTCCATGCCGCCATGAAAAATGCCACATTGAAACTTCTGGGATTGAAGATACTTCCCTACCCGTTCCACACTTTCACGGTGATTACAGAAAACCAATGTCGATTGGCTTCCCAAGGTACAAAGCAATTTATATAAGGTTTCAAGTTTGTCTTTTTCCGGAGACAGTACCTTATATAAGTGCAGGCGGTGGGTAAGCTGCTCTTCCGGATTTAAAAAATTCAATTTAATGGTCTTGTCCAGCCCCGTAAACTGCGGAATCTCTTCCGCATCGGTAGCCGACAACAGAAAACGGCGTTGCAAGTTGGGCAACTGTCCTATGACAGTCGCCATCTCTTCCTGAAAGCCAAACTCCAGGCATTTGTCAAATTCATCGATTACCAGAGTTGTGACCGTATCTGCATCAAAATTCTGTTTGGAAAGATGATCATTCATACGGCCCGGAGTACCGATGATGACTGATGGCTGCACCCCTTTGATGGTACGGTGCTCTTCCATGGCCGGTCGTCCTCCATAACAACTTACAGCCTTGAAGGATGTGTTCATGGATTTAAATACCTGGTCTATTTGTAAAGCCAGTTCCCGGGAAGGAACCAGCACTATAGCCTGTACGCCTGTTATACCAGGCTTCAAACTCTGCACCAAAGGCAACAGATAAGCTAACGTCTTGCCGGATCCCGTAGGAGACAATAATATTAGGTCTTTTCCCTCTTTCCAAGCATTGATGGACGCCTCTTGCATCGGGTTCAGCCGCTCAATTTTCAAATTGGCTAGTATGTTCTCTATCATATTCATTTTCGTTTTATACAAAAGTAAAGAAAAAGCCCGATAAAAGTTCATTTTACCGGGCTTATTTTCTTTAATCGACAAACATATTCTCTGCATCAATCCAACTGATACACCACCAACGGGTCATCATAGTAATAAGTGGACAATACCAAACGGTTTGTTTTTTCGTCCAAAACCGTATATACACAAAAGTCATTCAACTTATACTTCTTTACAGGATTCCCATTCCAGTCGTATTTCTCAACGTACATATGATGCTTCCCTTTGTTGTTCTCCGCTGCCACTACATAAGGCGTTCTTCCCGAATAAGTGATATATACATAGTCACGGGTCGGAAGCACCTGCATATAATACGTCACATTAGCATCCAGCCCATCTGCGATGTGCAGAGTCCCTTCGTCAAAACCGGACTGCTGGAAGTTAAGCGTACGTTCTGCATTACTGTCCAAGTCCATGAACTTTATAATTCTGGCATATTTATATGCATAAACCATTCGATGACGCGCCGGATTGATACCAAGACAACCGGTAGCCGGCATCTTCTTTGCCTGTTTCAGGGTCATGTCCTTTATTTCTTCTGTCCTGACGGAATCTCCTTCCAAAGTAGCCCGATATATATTTCGTCCTTTGGGATAAACGAAACTATTCTTACCGGCAGCATAGATGTGTTCAATATAGTCCCACATCGACTTTGAACTATGTATCTTTTGTATCGGATGTATCTCCAACTTTTTATCAAGCCCGTAAAGCATTCCTTTAGGTCGTTCGAACAAATAACACAAATAAGCAGGATTAAGGGAAGCTATCACATAAGGCGCAACAAATTCATCCGGTCCGTTACCGGTTCTTCCGACGGTTTTTATGTAAGTAAACTCAGGATAACGGAATATATAAAAAGGCGCATTCCGACTTTGCATAATCATCAGGCTATCCTTTATCACCATATTCGGAGAAGCAGGTTTAAAAATAAACGTATCCGGTTCCACTATATGGTTTCCCTGCAGTTCCACCACTTCACCGAAGGGGTCCTTATCTTTCAGAAAGACTTCGCCTTCTTCCAATGGAGGAAGTGCTACTATCTTTTCTTCCACAATACTATCGGCAGCAGGTGTTTCCTGAGGTTCTGCCGCATTGTTCTTTTTTCCGCCGCAAGCTGCCAGGCTTAAACAAAGAATAGAATAGATAAATAATTGTTTCATAATATAATAGATATAGGGTTTGAAATGGAAGTTACAGATTCTCCGGCCACTTCTTACCGGACTTAGTGTAAAGCCATATCAAAAAAAACGACTCCAATAACACTCACTATTATATAGGTCATAGCAAGCATATCCATAAAGACCTCCGATTTTAAAATTTTATTTCCAATCATGGCAAACACTATAGTAAAAGCTACACCTCCGACTAAAACAGACCACGCTACATCATTATTGTTCACATCAGCCGATAAAGGTGTAATCCAATTACCCATATTGTATTTTCCCTTCATAAGGCAAAGATAAATATTTTATTTGTAATCACGGATATAATGCCGGATTTTATTCTTTCCCCTTCATCAGGCTCATGATGATGATGCTCCGATGGATAAAAGTGACAGCGGAAGGATTCCGCATTGCATCCTGTAAGTGAACATTCATAATAAAGTATATACAACTGGTTATTACCCAATAATTTGCAAGCAATAAGTCAGAAATATGGTCGTAAACTTTAACGGTACATTCTAAAGGGTGAAGATTTAACGCTTTTGTTATTTCTTAACTCATGTAGTTTGCCAATATTGGCAAACTCTTCTTTATTTCGGTGCAATTTATGATTGATATTCCACTTCTTGTTTTAGTTCGTTGTTTAAGCCGATAGCAAAGGTAGCATATTTTGCTTACATTATTCAAAATATAAAGGTAAAGTAGTTCCGGGCACACAGCTTTTTCATTTAAAAATGCTTTGAATTTTCAATATTTTGATTGATAAGCATTTAGAAGTAATCTAATGTCACTATTGACACTAAGTAGGTATAAATGCCACTGATTATGTTGATGTAGAAACAGCATAATCAGTGGTTATCAGTTTGTTTCAAGTTTAAATAAAGAGCCGTGTTCCGGGCATCAAGTAGAGAAGCAAGGTGGAATATCTGCTGCTTTTTTGAAGAGTAAAAGAAAAGGGAGAATCGTTCGGTACATTACCGTCAGGTTCTCCCTTAAATTCTATTGAATATAATGCGTTTACTGTTTCTCTGTAAATGGAATAGCTTCCATATACATATCCTTTAAGTTGATAATCACTTTGGAGAACTTTTCCAGTGCGTTTAAGCCGAGCACACCGTCTTCTGCGCCATCGGAAAAGGAAGTTGTCTTCACTTGTCCAGAATGCAAATCAATACCTGTATTCACATTGACTGAATCAATCATTGCTGTGCCATTTCTTATACGGATTTTCATATACGGCAACTTATAAGTGCGGGTAATTGATACTCCTCCAATTCCTGCCATACGAAGTGAATCTGGTACACCGGCTGAATCCACTTCTTTTTTGTGACGGTTGTACCAGGTAGGCTGCATATAAGTGTAGTAACAGCCTGTATCAAAATGGAAATAGACATGATTCCCGGTTTCATCGGGTGTTTTTAACTGCAATCCTTCTGTATCAGTACGTATGAGATTACTTTTGCCCAGTGGATTAGGAGTAGGTATAGCCGGGATAATAATTTCTCGGTGTGCAAAGTCCAATTGAATTTCCTGCATACATAGCATGACAGGAAGTCCGATAACAGGGGGAAGCTGAAATTTTTCATTATACTTATCGGCTTCTTCATGCCCTGTTTGGGTATCAATTACAGCAAAAGGCACATTCAGCCAAGTCAACCCGCCGATACGCAACGTGTCTGCAATGGCATAGCCTCCCTGCTTCATCCCCCCAATACCTCCTACAGTGATGTCTGTATCCAAAGAACGCAATCCATATGCCCTTGCCAATTTGGGAGTTATCAGGTTCCCGCCGGCTCCTGTATCGAACAGGAAACGCCCTTCTTTTCCATTGATACTTCCATTCATCTCAATGGAGCGTTGCCCATCTTTATCACCAATTACCATCGGGATACGGTATTCATCCGATTTGTAAAGCGGTTGATAAAGAGGATCGCAAGCAGCCAGAGCACGATACTGCTGTGCTTGGGCTTTATATGGTTCGGTTAGGGTACTGTCAGTTCCCATAGCTGCCAGTTGGTCATAGATATTCTGTAGCAGTCCGGCTGCATCATTGTAATGGCCGATTCTTGTCAGATTAGTACTTAACAGAACAACCATACTCATGGTTCGATCCCCCAACTCTTGCTGATGATTGTTCAGCAGATCAGCAAGTACAGTACATGCCGAATCCGGTCTGTTGAAATAATGATGTGTCATGGCTGTAGCCAACTGCCGTAAAAATGGCGATATGGAATTAGCCGGAGTTGCTTTCAACTCATGTTCCAATTCAAACCAATTACTTTCATTGATAAGCTGTCCGATTCGTACATCGGCATTTTGAGCCTGGATGTTTATTGAAACAAACAAGCATGAAGCAAGTAACAATTTCTTTAACATAAGATTGTAATATGATTTAATGTTTTTGTGTATTTTGTTCATTCCCTGTTAGATTCCAGTTCTTTCTCAATTTCTTCAATTGTAGGCAAACTGCCTCGGAAGTCTTTAGGCAAGGCTTGTCCTAATTCATAATCGGAAATTCCGATAGGCTTCTGAATATCACGTAAGGCATATTCTGCCTTGATACGGTCTTTACTCTTGCAAAGCAACAGTCCGATAGTCCGGTTGTCCCCTCTCGGCAAAGAATATCATCCACGGCAGAGCAGTAGAAATTCAGTTTGCCGATATATTCCGGCATAAACTCCGTGTCTTTCAACTCTATCACCAGATAGCGATGCAGAAAAGCATTGTACATCAGTATGTCAATATAATAATCATCACCCGACACCTCTATATGATACTGTCGTCCCATGAAAGCGAAGCCTGCCCCCATTTCCACAAGGAATTTCTCCACATGCTTCACCAAACCGATTTCCACGTCACGTTCATTATATTGCTCTGTGAAAGTCAGCATATCAAATATATATGGGTCTTTGAGCATTGATTTCACATCATTTGCTTCCGGAACAGGCAGGGGTTCAGTGAAGTTGTTTGCCAACGCTCCATGCTTGCCGTAGTCATCAAGTTTGATGGCTTCTTGCAGATAGCGTGTCGTCCAGTGATTGGTAATACTCTGCACCATATATTGCATATTGCGTACAGTAAATCCCTTTATCTCGGAATAATCGTTCTTCAAATCCACAGCCAACCGTTGCAAGGTTTTCTTGCCCCAGCCATCTGCATCTTGGCTTTGCTGTAACATTTCGCCAACGTCCCAATACATCCGAAGCATTTCTTCGTTGGCGGCATAAATTACTCGTTGCTGGGCAATCAGTACCCGTTGTTTGATTTTGCGAAGCAATGCAGCATAACCACGAAAGTTATCTGTCAAGTTATCAGTTACTTGTATATTTATGTTCTTGGCCATACTTTTCTTTAATTCGTTTATAAAGTTACTATTTTTTATTCGGTTGTGCGTCAAATTCTTACGATTATTTCTAATTACATAATAAAAAAAATAGCAAGTCGCTATATATTAAGCAACTTGCTATCTCTTTTTAGGTTATCTTTTTACTCCTTTATGGAGTATTGCTTTTATCCGCCGAAGTTGTCATACATGATAGAAGCAGGCTCAACACCCAGGCTATCCAGCATCTTAACAACTGCATTAGACATCGGGCCGGGACCACACATGTAGTATTCAATATCTTCGGGAGCTTCGTGATCCTTCAGATAAGTTTCATACATCACATTGTGAACGAAACCTGCGGTATACTTCACGCCTGCTGCATCGGCTGCGGGATCCGGACGGTCCAAAGCCAGATGGAAGTGGAAGTTCGGGAAGTCTTTTTCCAATTGCTGGAAGTCCGGCAGATAGAATACTTCGTTCAATGCACGTGCACCATAGAAATAGTGAAGTTCACGGTCGGTAGTGTGCAGTGTCTTGGTCATGTGCATAATCTGCGCACGCAACGGAGCCATACCGGCACCACCACCTACCCAAATCATTTCCTTCTTAGAATCGAAGATCGGGTGGAAGTCTCCGTAAGGACCACTCATCGTTACCTTGTCACCCGGTTTCAGCGTGAAAATGTAAGATGAAGCGATACCCGGATTCACATCCATAAAGCCGGGACCCTGATCTTTCGGTTTGAACGGAGGAGTAGCGATACGCACTGTCAGCATGATACGGTCACCTTCGGCAGGATAGTTGGCCATAGAGTAAGCACGGATGGTTTCTTCCGTATTCTTACATTTCAAACCGAACAAACCGAATTTTTCCCATGCGGGCAGATATTCCGCACCGATAAGGTCTTTATCGATATCCTTGTTGTAGTCCATTTCAAATTTAGGAATCTTAATCTGAGCGTATGAACCCGGAACGAAGTCCATGTGTTCACCTTTCGGCAAAGCCACAATAAACTCTTTGATGAAAGTGGCAACGTTCTTGTTGCTGATTACTTCGCATTCCCATTCCTTAACACCCAGTACAGATTCATCAATCTTGATGCCCAGGTCACCTTTTACTTTCACCTGGCAACCCAGACGCCAATGATCCTGTTGTTGTTTACGGCTGAAATGTCCCTTTTCAGAAGGAAGAATCTCACCACCGCCTTCTACAACCTGGCATTTACATTGACCGCAAGAACCTTTACCACCACAAGCCGATGACAGGTAGATGCCATTGACAGACAGGGTGTTCAGCAAAGTTGAACCTTGTTCTACTTCCAGTTCTTTCTCTCCATTGATAGTTATCTTTACTTTGCCGCTCGGAGTAAGATACTGCTTAGCTACCAGCAAAATAACAACGAGCAGAAGGATAATTCCAAGGAATACTCCAATACTAGCTAATATTAAATTCATATCCATTGTCTTATTCCTTTCCTTTTAGATTTTCAAACCAGAGAAACACATAAATGCCATTGCCATCAAACCTACAGTGATGAAAGTGATACCCAGACCTTTCAAAGGAGCGGGAACATCAGAGTAAGCCATTTTTTCACGGATGGCAGCCAGACCGATAATAGCCAGTGCCCAACCGATACCTGAGCCCAAAGCGTAAGTGGTTGCCTCGCCAATGTTGATGAAATGACGTTGCTGCATAAACAATGAAGCACCCATGATGGCACAGTTTACAGCAATCAGCGGAAGGAAGATACCCAATGAAGCATAGAGCGACGGGCTGAAACGTTCAACCGCCATTTCCACCAACTGAACGATACCGGCAATAACGGCAATAAACAGGATAAAGCTCAAGAAGCTGAGGTCTACTCCATCAATCAGCGCATTAGGTGCCAGTACGTAATTTTCCAGCAAATAGTTCACCGGCAGAGTTACAATCAACACGAAAGTAACGGCTGCACCCAGACCTACGGCTGTCTTTACGTTCTTCGATACTGCCAGGTAAGAACACATCCCCAGGAAGTATGCGAAAATCATATTGTCCACAAAGATGGACTTTACAAACAAACTTAAATATTCCATATTCTTTTCGTTTTATAACGGGGATTAATTATTACTTTCCTGCAATTCTTTGTGTTTTGCACGTTGGTACCAAATGATACAAGCACAGATAATCAACGCCATAGGAGGCATCAGCATCAAGCCGTTGTTCAGGTAGCCCAAGTCATAAACAGCCTGCGGGATAACCTGGAAGCCAAACAATGTACCGGCACCCAGCAGTTCACGGAAGAATGCCACGATAATCAGGATTTTGGCATAACCCAATCCGTTACCGATACCATCCAGGAATGATTCCCAAGGACCGTTCATCATAGCAAACGCTTCCAGACGTCCCATCAGGATACAGTTTGTAATAATCAAACCTACATATACAGAAAGCTGCACACTTACATCGTATGCGAACGCTTTCAAAATTTCACTAACGATAGTTACCAATGCGGCAACAACCACCAACTGGACGATGATACGGATACGGTTGGGAATGGTGTTACGCAACAAGGAGATAACGAAGTTCGAGAAGGCTGTAATAATGGTTACGGAAAGACCCATCACGATAGCCGGTTCCAGCTGAGCCGTTACAGCCAGTGCAGAACAGATACCGAGCACCTGTACGGTGACAGGGTTATTCAAACCCAGCGGAGTTAAAAGAACTTCTCTATTCTTTTTAGAAAATAATGCGCTCATATTCTATTTACCCTCCTCTTATTTATTAGTTAAAAATGAATTGTACATGCTCAGGCAATCCTTAATCATCGCATCTACACCCTTAGAAGTGATAGTACCACCTGAGATACCGTCTACCTGATAATCGGGTTTTGCCACCTTGCCGTGTTTTTCAACACCCAAAGCTACAGTACCGTTTTCCATTACATGTTTGCCCAAGAACTGATCCTGGAACTTAGTAGTGGTGATTTCTGCACCCAGACCCGGAGTTTCTCCTTGATGAGAGAAGTAAACGCCATATACAGTGTCTTTGTCATCATTCAATGCGATGTATCCCCAGATAGGTCCCCAAAGACCGGCACCATAAATAGGCAGCACATATTTGGTCTGACCATCCACGTCGCAAACGAATACATGAAGACGTCCGTTAGCGATTTCACCTTTATAAGAAGTCTGGAAAGCAGCATCGTTCTTTACCAAAGAACCGTCTGCCTGCATCAAATCGTCTTCTTTCACATATTTATCATATTCTGCATTCACATCTTTTACGTCATAAACGTTCAAAGCTGCCAGAATTTGTTTCTTTGTGTCCTGTTCTACATTCTGGTACTGTTTTTCTTTCAGAGAAGAAGACACGAATGCCAACAGGAATGCTACGATAACAACCATTATCGAAGCATAGATGATAGTATAACTATTACTATTAGTATTCATAATGTCCGATATTTTAGTTGTTAGTTGATTTTAATCTGTTTTCGCGGGCTGTGATGTTCTTCTGTACGATACAGTAGTCAATCAGCGGAGCGAAGATGTTCATCAGCAGGATGGCAAGCATCATACCTTCGGGATAACCCGGATTCAACACACGGATAACGATAGCCATCACACCGATCAGGAAGCCGTAGATGAACTTACCCTTTTCCGTACGTGCGGAAGTCACAGGGTCGGTAGCCATGAACACGGCACCGAAGCAGAAACCGCCCAATACGATGTGTTCGTACCAAGGCAACTGAGCCATCATGTTATCTGTAGAGCCGAATACATTGAAGATCAATCCCATCACGATACCACCGGCAAAGACAGAGAACATGGTCTTCCAACTTGCCACGCCTGTCCACAACAGGATGATGGCACCCAGTGCGATAGCGATAACGCTGGTTTCACCGATAGAACCCGGAATCAAACCTACAACCATATCCCACATGGTAGCGGGAGTACCGTTCACATTAATCAGTTCGCTTGCACCCGGAGCGGCTGTAGCAGCCTGTCCCAACATCGTAGCGCCGGTAAAACCGTCCACTACCTGTCCGCCACCGATACCGAAAATACTGTCAGTGCTTACCCAAACGGCATCACCGGACATTTTGGTAGGATAAGCGAAGAACAAGAAAGCACGGGTAATCAATGCAGGGTTGAAGATATTCATACCTGTACCGCCGAATACTTCCTTAGCGAAGATAACAGAGAATGCTGTAGCGACAGCCAGAATCCACAACGGACATTCCACAGGAACGATCATCGGGATCAACAGACCGGATACCAGGAAACCTTCCTGAATTTCTTCGTTCTTCCATTGTGCCACCACAAATTCGATTCCCAGACCGACTACGTATGACACGATAATCTTAGGCAGAACAGCCAGGAAACCATAAATGAACTTTTCAAAGAAACCTGCCTCCTGGCCCACTGCCAAGAAGTGCTGGTAACCTACGTTGTACATACCGAACAACAAAGCCGGTATCAACGCAATAACCACAATCGACATGATACGCTTACTGTCAATCGCATCATGGATGTGAACTCCTGTTTTCGAAGTGCTGTTGGGTACGAACAAGAATGTTTCGAAACCGTCGAACACCGAACGAAACGCGTGGAGTTTGCCGCCCTCTTCAAAGTTTGGCTTTATCTTGTCGAGATAATTTCTTAACGCTTTCATTAACTTTTTATTCTTAGTTTTTAATTACTTAGCACATTTCCTTGCGAAGCATGTCCAGACCTTGACGCACAATACGTTGCAACTCCAGTTTAGAAGAGTCTACAAACTCGCATACTGCAAAATCTTCGGGAGCCACTTCGTAAATACCAAGTGCTTCCATACGGTCAATATCGCCGGCAATGATAGCTTTAATTAAATATTCGGGGAAAATGCTCATCGGGAATACTTTGTCATACTCACCGGACATAATCATGTGGCGTTCGCCACCTTTGATACGGGCATCCAGTGTGTATTCCTTATTTCCGCATAACCAGCTGAAATAACTGCGGCTCGCACTGAACTGATTGGTGCGGGGCATGATAAAGCCCAGGAATTCGTGTCGGTCATCGCCTTCGGGAATCACGGTAAGACTTGTGGCACGTGCGCTCAAATATCCATTAGGTTTGACAAGCGTACCGGTCAACACGTTTCCGTTAATGTAGCGTAAGTTTGCACCTTCGGTTACACGTCCTGCAAATACATCTGTCAGCGACGCTCCTACTTTCAACTTGCAGTAAGCCGGTTTTTTCACTTCCGAACCGGTTAATGCAATGGTGCGGGTCAAGTCTACACGACCTGTATTGAACAAACGTCCGATGAAGATAACATCTTCTGCACGAAGAGTCCAAACGGTTTCGCCCTTGTTGATAGGACTGATGTGGTTAATCTGAACGCCAACGTTTCCGGCAGGGTTAGGACCGTCGAAAACTGTCACAGTCACATTCTTGGCGCTTGTCAGTGCAGGATTCTTCTGTTCTACGCTGATATTCAGATACGTCTTCGCCATTTTAGCCAATGCATCGAGTCCTGTCTGGAAGTCTTTTTCCTGACCTTTCAGAACGAATTCGAAATCGGCAGCCAATGGGTTGGTATCAAATGCAGAAACGAAGATGCCT
>OHMA01001043.1_pt1 | contig 12819 bp, 7 predicted proteins | sample 1569171 | NCBI WGS metagenome assembly OHMA01 (sample SAMEA3879580, study PRJEB24766) | human gut metagenome | biome: human-associated habitat; feature: feces | place: USA | collected 1985/1987
CACCTACGGCAGCTACAACACCCTGCTGGAGGAGCTGGAAGGCTACCTTTCCAGTGGGCAGGAAGCAAAGGCTTCCCAGCTGTACTACAACAAGGTCTCGGTCTGCGGCGGGTATCTGAGCCAGTACACCATGCAGCTGCTGAAAGCCTCGATCCTGGATGCCCAGACTACTTACACCGAGATCTCGGAGCTGGGCGAGCGGATCGCCCTGATGCAGATCGTGGTGGTGGCACTGTGCGTGGCGCTGGGCTGCGCCTCCGGTCTGATGGTCATGCGGCTGCTGACTCCGGTGTCCCAGATGATCGTGGCCTCCCGCGCTATCAGCCGCAGCCAGTTCGATACCCCGGACATCCCGCTGCCCAAGCAGCCGGAGATCGGCCAGCTGGCGGAGTCCTTCAACCGCATGAAGCACTCTATGGCGCAGCAGGTGAGCACCTTACAGGAGAAAAACGAGATCGAGCGAGAGCTGCACCGCCAAAAGACCGAGGCGCTGGAACTGCAGAACCGCATGGAGCGCAGTCGGTTACAGCAGCTGCGCAGCCAGATCGACCCGCATTTTCTGTTCAACACCCTGAACGTCATCCAGCAGATGGCGGGCACAGAGTCCGCCTACCGCACGCAGGCGCTCATCATGGCGCTTTCCCATCTGCTGCGTTACAGCCTGATGAGCAACGATGAGCAGGTGCCCCTCTCCCGGGAGGTGCGCGTTGTGGACGAGTACTACTCCATCTACCATGTGCGCTTTGGCGACCGGGTGCAGATGGAGTGGGCATTCTCGGATTCGCTGGACCTGACCGAGACGATGGTGCCGTCCTTTATCTTGCAGCCTATCGTGGAAAACGCTTTCAAGCACGGCATCTGCCCCAAGGAAGAGGGCGGCGTGGTGCGCATCCGTATGATTCCCCTGCGGGAAAAAGGTCTGCTGTGCATCCGGGTGCTGGACAACGGCGTTGGCATTGAGCCGGAGCAGCTGGAACAGCTGCGCACGGCATTGGAGCAGCCCGCACCCCGCTGGGAACATATCGGTATTTATAACGTGGCCGCCCGCCTGCGGCTGCTGGATGCCCGCTGCCGGGTGGTGGTGCGCTCCCGGCCGGGGCGGGGAACTGCGGTGATCCTGTATCTGCCGCTGGTGGAGAATGAGGAGGAATTTGAGGAATGATTCGTCTGTTGATCGCGGATGATGAGAGGATGGAGCGGGAGGCGCTGGCGGATATCGTCATGCGCCGGTTCGAGCATGAGGTGACGGTGGAGATGGCGGAAAATGGCCGCAAAGCCGCCGACACCGCTGTGCTCTGGGAAGCAGACCTGATTTTGATGGACATCGAGATGCCGGGCATGAACGGCCTGGATGCCGCCCGCGCGGTGCTGGAACAGCGCCCGGAGTGCAAGGTGATCTTTATCACGGCATACAGCCTGTTCCAGTACGCCCACGAGGCGGTGCATCTGGGCGCCTGCGACTATCTGCTGAAGCCGGTGGACCCGGACGAGACCGAGGCCGCCATCCGCCGCGCTATCCGGCAGATCGAGGCCGGCCGCCGCTTGGCCGAGCTGGCTGCGGAAGCCCCGGAGCCGGAAACCGCCCCGGAGCAGGAGGCCGAGCCCGCCGGGGAAGGGGAGAGCGACCGCAATGCACTGGTGATGGACCATGTGCGCAAGTATATGGAAGATAACTATATGGCCGACCTCTCGCTGGACAGCGTGAGCGAAATTTTGCACATCAGCCCGGCGTACCTTTCGGCGCAGTTCAAAAAATACCAGAAGATGAATTTTCTGGACTGTCTGACCGAGCTGCGCATCAACGCAGCTAAAGAACTGCTGGCCGACCCCTTCCGCTCCGCAGCGGAGGTGGCCTCCATGGTGGGCTACGAGGACGCCAGCTACTTTGCCCGCGCCTTTAAAAAGCGCACCGGCATGACCCCCACCCAGTACCGGAAGGAAGCGGCAAAGGCAGCCCGGGAGGCGCGGCTGTGACCCGCCGTCAGCTGCTGCGTCTGCTTGCGGCAGCCCCGGCACTGGCAGTTACAGGCTGTACGGCGCAGTCTGCTTCTTCGCAGCAGGAGAAGCCGCTCATTCTGCGCTATGCGGAGAACCAGCCGGAGGACTACCCTACCAGCAAGGCGGCAAAGGCCTTTGCCGAGCTTGTGGCGCAGCGCACGGGCGGCCGGGTGAAGGTGCTGGTTTACAGCGGGGCAGAGCTGGGCGCAGAGCAGAGCGTCATCCAGCAGATGCAGTTCGGCGGGGTGGATTTTTCCCGCGTGTCCCTGAGCCAGCTGGCAGAGTACGAGCCGGAGCTCAGCGTGTTGCAGCTGCCTTACCTGTACAGCGATGCCCAGCAGATGTGGCGGGTGCTGGACGGCAGCATCGGGGATGAGTTTCTGGCCATACTGGACGGGATGGACTTAGTAGGGCTTTCGTGGTTCGACGCCGGTGTGCGCAGCTTCTACACCCGGGAAAAGGTGACCGGGCTGGATGATTTGCAGGGGCTGACCATCCGGGTGCAGGAGTCGGACATGATGAGCGATATGATCACCGCACTGGGTGCAAAACCGGCGCAGGTGGTGTACAGCAAGGTGTATGCAGCCCTGCACAACGCCGAGATCGACGGGGCGGAGAACAACTGGCCCAGCTACGAGGTGATGGGGCACTACGAGGTGGCGCCCTTTTTCCTGAAGGACGAGCACACCCGGGTGCCAGAGGTGCAGCTGGCCAGTCCGGCGGTAATGGAAAAGCTTGCCGCGCTGGACGAAAGCTTCCCGGAGGTGATCCGCGCCTGTGCCCGGGAGAGCGCACAGACAGAGCGGGAGCTCTGGGCACGGCGGGAGGCGAACGCAGAGCAGAATATGCGCAAGCGGGGCATCTGCGTCACCGAACTGGACGAGGCCGAAAAAGCCCGCTTCCGCGCAGCGGTACAGCCCATGTACGACCGGTTCCACAGCCATGCAGACCTGATCCAGCGGATCCGGGAGAGCTGAAGAACAGAATATACGAAATAGCTCGTCTCTATGTGATATATCAGTTTAGAGACGAGCTTTTTTGCGAACATTTTTCGGCATAATCGACAATGTCCCCCAAGTACGCTTGTTGAATATGCACAGCCGCATTTTCACTTTTTTGTAAAAAACAGGACATTTTATCAATCCCCTTGCTGGCTAAATTTTTTTGCACTACAATGAAGTCACCAAGCAATCGTGCCATACAAAAACGCCTGAAATGTACCCCATCGGGATTCAGATCGTGCAAAGCAAAAAAGGAGGAAATTTGGTTATGTTTTCCAAAAAGATCTCGCGCCGCAGCTTTCTGAAGGTCAGTGCTGTGACCACCGCCATGGCCGCCATGGGCCTGCCTGCCTTTGCCGCAGAGGATACGGCAGAGGAAAACTGCTTCCAGACCCTGAACATCCCCCGGGCCACCGGCAGCACCGTGGACAAAAGCGTCCTGCTGAACGAGAGCCGCCTGTACCTCATCACGGATTTTGGGGCTGTTTCGGAGGGAGACCCCGTCCAGAACACTAAAGCCATCAACGCCGCCATCCAGGCTGCCAGTGAGGCCGGCGGCGGCACCGTGGTGGTGCCGGCAGGTGACTTTAAGAGCTACACCATCCGTCTCCAGAGCGGCGTCAACCTCCGCATCGACGCCAACGGCATCATCCGGGCTGCCCGGGCAGACCTGTACGACTGGTATGGCAACCAGACCATGGTAGGCGAGGGCGGAAACTACGATGAGCCGGAAGTGAACCTCTACGCCGGTCTCCAGGACCACGGCCACACCTACTTTGCCAACAGCCTGTTCTACGCCGCCGACAAGCACGACATCATGATCGACGGCAGCTACATGGACGACACCGGCACCCTCATCAATGTGCTGTCCGGCAACGACCCCTCCAACCCCAAAAACCGCACCGACCGGGGCTACAGCTCCACCTGGTACGGCAACAAGGCCATTGCACTGGTGCGCTGCGAGAATGTGGTGCTGGACGGCATCCGCATCCTGAACGGCGGCCACTTTGCCATCATCGCTGAGGGCACCCGGAACATGACCGTCAACGACCTGATCGTGGACACCAACCGGGACGCCTATAACATCGATTGCACCCAGGACGTTACCGTCCGCAACAGCCACTTCAACTCCCTCACGGACGACGCCATCGTCATGAAGGCCTCCTACGGTGCCGGCGTGTTCATGCCCACCCAGAACGTTCTGATCGAGGACTGTGTGGTCAGCGGCTACGATGCCGGTTCTGTGATCACCGGAGCCTGCACCACCGATAAGATCGTGGCCACCGACGCCTGCGGCCCCACCGCCCGTGTCAAGTTTGGCACTGAGTCCACCTGCGGCTACCACACCGTTACCATCACCCGGGTGCGGTTCGAGCGTTCCCGTGGCTTCTGCATGGAGGCCGTGGACGGCAGCTCCCTCACCAACATCGTGATGACCGACTGCACCATGGACACCGTCTCCTCCTCCCCCATCTTTATCCGGGTAGGCGATCGTGCCCGGTACCCTGTCACCGGCCACACCACTGAGCAGGCCATCAACGCCGCCAACGATGTGCGTCTGGACAATTCCGGCTGGGTGCTGCCCAACCGTGCCGAGTATCAGCTGTACCCCGTGGCCCGCTACAGCCCCTCCTATAATAAGAGCAAGACCGTCTCCATCGACGGCGTTTCCTCCTTTAAGGTGGTAGACCCTGCCAACCCCACTCGCATCAACAACGCCAACCTGGCAGAGATCGACGGCAAGCTGTACCTCTACCGCTGGGATGACGCCCAGCACCAGTATGTGCCGGATATGACCCGGGAGATCAGCCGGAAGGACGCTGTCTACTACGCCAACGCTACCGCTGCCAAGGACCTGGCCAGCGTCAGCAACGTGGAGATCAGCAACATCCGCATCACCAACGTAGATCCCCGGTACCCCATCCTGCTGGAGGGCCTGGTGGACAGCAAGGTGAAGAACGTGATCCTGCGGAACATCTCGGTGCAGTACCGGGGCGGCCTGTCCCTCCAGGAGGCTGTGGAGCAGCGGCAGCTGGGCACCTACTGGGTCTACTCCCAGAGCGGCTCTGCCCCCACTGTGCAGAAGCTGCCCTGGCTGGTGAACACCTTCTTCAGCAAGTGCGAGGGCCTGCTGCCCCGTGTGGCCTGGAAGAACGGCACCTGGGTAGACGACCCCTACAATGTGCCGGAGATGGTAGCCGAGTACCCGGAGCCCTCCATCCTGGGCATCCTGCCGGCCTACGGCATCTACGCCCGTCATATAGAGGGTCTGGTGCTGCAGAATGTGGCCCTGAACTATGTGATCCAGGATAAGCGTCCGGCCATCGTGCTGGATGACGTTTCCAACGCTGACCTGCGTACCGTGGCCGCCAAGACTGCCCTGGGCGTCAAGACGGTAGTCACCGTGACCAACCACTACAAGCGCCATGTGGGCAACGAGTATGTGCCTGAGGAGCCCTATTTCACCACCACCTGCGAGAACCTGAAGCTGGGCCTGCTGAGCCGTGAACAGGTCACCGTGGATACCCCGGCCCCCGGCACCCCGGCAGACAGCCTCTATGGCGACATCCGCCTGCCCATCCCGGAAAACGGCTATCAGTTCGCCATTCCGACCCAAGAGTACCCCCTGCCTCTGACGGTGCACCGCCCCTACTTCAGCCACATCGGAGACCAGACCGTCCAACTGGGCCAGACCCTGACCCTGACGGTCTCGGGCCGGAACCCGGCCAACGGCGTCCGCACCACCCAGCCCCAGCCTGCTGCCGTCATCGAGGCTCTGGACGGCGGCCTGACCTACGGCACCGCCGGCCTGCTGCCTCTGGGCGCATCCTTTGACGCCGGTTCTCACACCCTCACCTTTACCCCCAAGGCCAAGGGCACCTACAAGGTCACCTTTACCCTGGACGACGGCGTCATCCCCGTAAGCAAGACCGTTAAGATCACCGTGGCGTGATCCTGTCGGTTTTCTGCCTGCTCATAGGCCCCGGCTGGTCTGCCCCACAGCGGACCGGCCGGGGCCAGAGCAGTTTCGGAGCCACTTGGACCGCAAGTTGTATCCATCTGTACGTTAGTGTTGCACAAATAAAACGGAAAACGGTTGTGCAAAATAGCAAAAACAATCTTGACATTCTTTCGAAAAACAGGACATTTTTCGAAAGCTCTTGTTTCATTTCGGAAAATTTGCTAAAGTGTGTACAGCCAATGAACGAAAGCTCCGGCACCTGTGCGCCCGGAGGATTTCACAATTATTTAAGGAGGACGATTCCTATGAAAATGATCTCTCGTCGTAGCTTTATGGCCGTTGCCGGTGCAGCTACCGCTGCTGTTGCTCTGACCGCCTGCGGTGGTTCCAAGAGCGGCTCCACTTCTACCGCTGCTTCCACCTCTACCGCAGCTTCTTCTGCTGCTGCCGGTGATGCAGCTGCTGCTGCCAACGATCCCAAGGTGACTCTGGTCTACGCCGAGGTCAACCCGCTGGATACCATCGTTGGTCAGACCGGTTCTCACTTCAAGGAGAAGGTCGAGGAGCTGAGCGGCGGTTCTGTGGTCGTCGATGTGCAGGCTTCCGGTGTTCTGGGCTCTGAGAACGACGTTCTGGACGCTATTCTGGGCGGCTCTACCTCCATTGATATCAGCCGTATCTCTGCTTTCGCTCTGACCAGCTACGGCTGCAACAAGTCTAAGCTGCTGTCCATCCCCTTCACCTTCAACAACCGCGCTCACTTCTGGAACTTCGCCAACAGCGATCTGGCTCCTGAGTTCCTGAACGAGCCTCAGGAACTGGGCCTGCCCGTTCGCGGCCTGTTCTACGGCGAGGAGGGCTTCCGTCACTTCTTCACCGTCAAGCCCGTTGCAACCATCGATGATCTGAAGGGCATGAAGCTGCGTGTGTCCAACGACCCTGTTATGAACGGCATGGTCGAGGGTCTGGGCGCTAACCCCACCGTCGTTGCCTTCGGCGAACTGTACAGCGCACTGCAGACCGGCGTTGTGGATGGCGCTGAGCAGCCCATCGCAAACTACAAGTCCAACGCTTTCCCCGAGGTTGCTAACAACCTGATTCTGGACGGCCACACTCTGGGCGCTGTGCAGGCTGTTATCACCGACAACGCATGGGGCAAGCTGACCGCTAACCAGCAGGCTGCTGTTATGGCTGCTGCTGCCGACACCCAGAAGTTCAACGCTGATCTGTCTGAGACCGCTGAGAACAAGGTTCTGGAAGAGCTGCGCTCCTCCGGCTGCAACGTTGTGGATGTGGACGACAAGACTCCCTGGCAGGAAGCTTGCGCTAAGGTCATCAAGGACAACACCTCTGATCAGGCTGAGCTGTACCAGAAGCTGCTGGACATGAAGGCATAAGCTGGCTTTCCATCCAATCTAGGTAGTACATTGCCCGGCGGGGGCCCACGGGAATACGCCCGCAGGCTTCGCCGGGCTTTTATATGGAGGAATTTCTATGCCGAAAATCTTTACCACTCTGGATAAGATCAGACCGGCGTACGACATTACCTACAAGGTGGTTCTGTTCATCTGCAAGATCCTGCTGATCGCAGATATCCTCATTACCACGATGTCGGTCATTGGCCGTTACGTCCCCTTTATCCCGGACCCCTCCTGGTCTGAGGAGGTCGTTCTGACCTGCATGAGCTACATGGCTGTGCTGAGCGCTGCGCTGGCTATCCGCCGCGGCGCACACATCCGCATGACTGCCTTTGATATGTACCTGCCCAAGAAAGTGGTCAAGGCGCTGGACATCCTGTCTGACGTGGCCGTGATGATCCTTGGTGTGGTGATGATGGCGGTCGGCTGGAACTACGCCACCACGCTGGGCGGCCGTGGCTTCTATGTTTCCATGCCTTGGCTGAGCCGCTTCTGGATGTACTTTCCGGTGCCGCTGGCCGGTGTTGCCATGATCATCTTCGAGATCGAGTCGCTGTATAACCATATCAAGAGCTTTTTTGTAAAGGAGGAAATGTAATATGACAGTTCAGACACTGGCAATCATTGTCCTTCTTGTCAGCTTCTTTGTTATGATCTTCCTGCGCTTCCCCATTGCATACGCCGTTGGTCTGTCCAGCGTGCTGTGCATGCTGGTGCAGGGTCAGGCACTGACCGATGTCTGCCGCCTGATGGTCAAGGGCATTTCTTCCTTCAGCCTGATGGCTGTGCCGTTCTTCATCACCATGGGTGTGCTCATGGGCTCCGGCGGCATTTCTGAAAAGCTGATCGCACTGGCTGACGCCTGCGTGGGCTGGATGCGCGGCGGCATGGCAATGGTCAACATCGTTGCTTCCTACTTCTTCGGCGGCATTTCCGGTTCTGCTTCCGCAGATACCGCTTCCATCGGCTCCATCATGATCCCCATGATGGTGGATCAGGGCTACGGTGCAGACTTCTCCACCGCTGTTACCATCACCTCCTCCTGCGAGGGCCTGCTGGTCCCCCCGAGCCACAACATGGTCATCTACGCCACCACTGCCGGCGGCATTTCCGTGGGCAGCCTGTTCCTGGCCGGCTACCTGCCCGGCGCTCTGCTGGCCATCGTCCTGATGATCGGCTCCTACATCATCTCCGTCAAGGAGAATTACCCCAAGGGCTCTCCCTTCACCATCAAAGGCTTCATCAAGCAGCTGGGTACCTCCATCTGGGCTCTGGCCGCAGTCGTCATCGTCGTGTTCGGCGTTGTCGGCGGTGTGTTCACCGCTACCGAGTCCGCTGCTATCGCAGTTATCTACTCTCTGCTGGTCTCCGTCTTTGTCTACAAGGGCCTCGACTGGAAGGGCGTCTGGCACGCTCTGGACGAGTGCGTCAACACCCTGTCCATCGTGCTGATCCTGATCGCTACCTCTGCAGTGTTCGGCAACTGCCTGACCATGCTGCATGTGCCTGATCTGGCAGCAACCGCCATCACCGACCTCACCGATAACCCCTACATCATTGCACTGCTCATCGACCTGATCCTGCTGGTGCTGGGCATGATCATGGATATGGCTCCCATCATCCTGATCGCTACCCCCATCCTGCTGCCCATCGCCACCTCCATCGGCATCGATCCCATCCAGTTCGGTATCATCGTGGTTCTGAACTGCGGCATCGGTCTGCTGACTCCTCCCGTTGGCTCCGTTCTGTTCATCGGCTCTGCCGTTGCGAAGCGCCCCATGGAGAAGGTCGTCAAGGCTACCCTGCCGTTCTATCTGTGCATGTTCATTGCACTGCTGCTGCTGACCTACATCCCCGACATCAGCCTTGCTATCCCCAAGCTGCTGGGCGGCTATGTAAGTCCCATTGCAAACCCGCTGGGCCCTGTGTTCATCCACTAAGCGCAGCATAAGGGAAAACCCCTTGCATCTATAAGACCGGAGCCTGTCAGCCCTTTGGGCTGCGGGCCCCGGTCTTTTTTGCTTTTGCACCAAAATGCGGACAGCTTGCACGGCGGGGAACACTATGATACAATAAAATGTATAGAAGCTTGGAAGGGGAGAGAACACTATGGAGCAAAAACGCCTGTGTCCGTTCTGCATGGGGGAACTGCCGCCTGCGGCGACCGTCTGCCCCCATTGTGGGAAGATCTTAGAGGGATGCAACCCGGCGGGCTGCCTGCCGGTGGGCACAGTGCTGGCCGGGCGCTACACCGTGGGCGAGATGCGCAGTCTGGACGGCGAAGGCGTGCTGTACAGCGGCGTGGAGAATCTGGGTGCTTTCCGGGTGACTATCAAAGAGTACCTGCCCGTCACCCTTTCTGCGGAGCGGGGTGCGGACTGCGTCCTGCGCCCCAAGCAGGGGAGCGAGGTACTGTTCAAGACCACCCGCATGGACTTTGCAGATCTGTACCGCGCCATCCAGCGCATTACCCCCGCCAGCGGTCTGGAGGCTGTGCTGGATGTGGTGGAAGCCAACAACACCGTGTATGCGGTGTTGGAAAACTTGGGCGGCACCCCGCTGGAGCAGTGGCTGGAAAATCGTCCCGCTCCGGTGCAGGCAGAGGAGGCCTGCGCCATGCTGCGCCCGGTGTTTGAGGGCGTGGCGGCCATGCACGAGGTGGGGCTGGTGCACCGGGGCATCTGCCCGGAAAACATCCGGGTGCTGGAAAACGGCCGGGCACGCCTGACGGGCTACGCCACCGTGGGGCTGCGCACCGCAGGCAGCGGTCTGCACGAGCAGCTGTACGAGGGTTACTCCGCGCCGGAGCAGTACACCACCGCCGAGTTTGAGGGGCGCTACACCGACGAATACAGCCTTGCCGCCGTCTTTTACCGCGTGGTGTGCGGGCAGGCACCCATGCCCGCTGCCCAGCGTGTGGTGTCGGACTCTAACCCCCGGGCACGCACCGTAGAGCCTGCCGTACCGGCCTATGTTTCCGATGTATTGCAGCTGGGGCTGCGGCTCAAGGTCATGGAGCGCATCCAGACCGTGCCGCAGCTGTATCAGGCGCTTTCTTCCAAGGAATATACCGCCGAGCTGACCCGCACCATGAAGCCGGAGACCCCGATGCATCCGGCGCGGACAGAGCAGAGCGGGCAGGGCAGGGAACACCTGCTCAGTTTGAAAGGGCTGCTGGCGGGCATCCTGATCCTGCTTTCCGTTCTGATCTTGCTCACCCTGTGGGGCATCGTGAGCAGCAAGGAGGAACAAACTCCCTCTTCGGAGCCGAGCTCGGAAGCTGCCAGCAGCGAGGAAATGAAGCCCCAGAACCTTGTGCCCAACTTTGTGGGCATCGATTACGAGCAGATCAAGAATAACCGCGAGTACACCAGTATGTACCTGTTCCGGGCGGTGCTGGAGTACAGCGATACCGTGCCTTCCGGGCAGATCATCCGGCAGGAGCCGGAGGCCGGCGAGGTGATGGAGAACGGCGAGGTGATCCAGATCGTGGTCAGTCAGGGCCCGGAGAAGGTGGAGATGCCCAAGATCATCGGGGCATCGCAGGATAAGGCTATTGAGATCCTGAGCAGCCGGGGGCTTGTGGCCAGCTGCTTTATGGTAGTGAACGATGGCTCCTACGCTACGGGCTGTGTGGTCTCTGCCAGCGAGGAAGAGGGCGCCATGGTCACGGTGGGCACTGTGATCACCGTGTATATCGCCGCAGACCCCAGTGTGCAGATCACTGCCACCCCGGAGGAGCCTGCCGCTACCGAGCCCACTACCCCGGAAACGCCCCCGGAGGGCAGCACAGAGCCGGAATACGATACCGATTAAGCAGCATACAACAAAAGCAGAAGCGGGAGCCTTGAACGGGCTCCCGCTTCTGCTTGTTTAGGATAGGAAAGAGAATGGCAAATTAAAGGTTCGAGTAGCCCATCAGGCAGCGGTCCACCTCGGCGGCGCAATCGCGGCCCTCGCGCAGACCCCACACCACAAGGCTCTGACCGCGGCGCATATCGCCACAGACGAAAACCTTGTCCACGTTGGTCTTAAAGCTGTGGTCGGCTACATTGCCCCGGGCGGTCAGCTCCACCCCAAAGGCATCGGCTGTGTAGTTTTCGCAGCCGGTAAAGCCTGCGGCGATAAACGCCAGCTGGCAGTCGTAGGTAAATTCCTTGCCGGTGGGCACCATGCTGGTGCGGCCGGTCTCGGGGTCGCGCTCCGGCTTCAGGCAGCTGATGACGGCACCGGTCAGGTTGCCGGCCTCGTCCTTCAAAAACTCCTTGACGGTGGTCTGGTACACGCGCGGGTCCTTGCCGAACTTGGCAATGCACTCGGTCTGGCCGTAGTCCACCTTCAGCACCCAGGGCCACTCCGGCCACGGGTTTGCGGCGGTGCGCTCGACAGGGGGCTGCGGCATCATTTCCAGTGCCATCAGGTCGGTGCAGCCCTGCCGCAGAGCGGTGCCCTGGCAGTCGTTGCCGGTGTCGCCGCCGCCAATGACCAGCACGTTTTTACCGGCTGCATTGATGGCCTTGCCGTCCGCAAAACCCGAGTCCAGCAGGCTCTTGGTCACGCTGGTCAGGTAGTCCACGGCAAAGTGCACACCCTTGGCGTCCCGGCCGGGCACGTTCAGATCGCGGGGCTTTTTTGCGCCGCAGCACAGCACCACGGCATCAAAATCTGCCAGCAGCTGCTCGGCGGGCACGGCACCGCCCACATCCATGCCGGTGCGGAACACAACACCCTCGGCCTGCATCAGCTTGACCCGGCGCTCGATGACCGCCTTATCCAGCTTCATGTTGGGGATGCCGTACATCAGCAGACCGCCCACGCGGTCGGCGCGTTCAAACACCGTGACGGCGTGGCCGCGCTTGTTCAGGTACTCGGCCACTGAAAGCCCCGCAGGGCCGCTGCCCACCACGGCAACGCTCTTGCCGGTGCGGGTCGGCGGCGGGGTGACTTTCATCCAGCCCTTGGCGTAAGCCGTTTCGATAATGGCGTGCTCGTTCTCACGCACGGTCACGCTGCTGCCGGTCACATCCCCGCAGGTGCAGGCGGCCTCGCACAGGGCGGGGCACACCCGGCTGGTAAACTCCGGGAAGCGGTTGGTGGCCATCAGGCGGTGAAGCGCAAGCTCCCACTTGCCGTGGTACACCAGATCGTTCCACTCCGGGATGAGGTTGTTCAGCGGACAGCCGGAGGCCATGCCGCCGATCATCATGCCCGCCTGGCAGAAGGGGACGCCGCAGTCCATGCAGCGGGCGGCCTGCGTCTGCTGCTGCTCCCGCGAGAGCCAGATGTGGAACTCGTTAAAATTTTCAAGGCGCTCCAGCGGCGCAACGTCCGTGCTGGTCTTGCGCGCATAATCCATAAATCCTGTTGCTTTTCCCACGTTTTTGGCCTCCTATCTTCCTTCTTTGATCGCATAAAATGCTTCTGTCTTTGCCTGTTCACT
>OHMA01001049.1_pt1 | contig 12787 bp, 10 predicted proteins | sample 1569171 | NCBI WGS metagenome assembly OHMA01 (sample SAMEA3879580, study PRJEB24766) | human gut metagenome | biome: human-associated habitat; feature: feces | place: USA | collected 1985/1987
CTCCTGTAGTTGCATCCCAGAATCTACATGTGTCTGGTGAAATTTCATCTGCTAAAACAATTTCTCCATTTGGAAGTTTACCAAATTCAATCTTAAAGTCTATTAAGTTAATATTTAACTTAGAGAAGAATTCCTTAAGTAAGTCATTTATTTTAGCTGTCATATCTAAAATTGTTTTAATTTCTTCAAAAGTTGCAGCTCCAATTGCTACTGCATGATAAGAGTTTATTAGTGGATCCCCTAATTCATCATCTTTATAAGAGAATTCAAACACTGTAGTCTTTAGCTTGTACCCTTCTTCAAGTCCTAATCTCTTAGCCATGCTTCCTGCTGCCACATTTCTTACTATAACTTCTAGTGGTACTATTTCAACTTTCTTACAAAGTTGTTCTCTGTCATTTAGCTTCTTAACAAAGTGAGTCTTTATACCATTTTCATTTAACATTTCAAATATCATTGAAGTTATTGCATTGTTTAAGATACCCTTGTTATTTATTTGATCTTTCTTTTCTCCATTAAATGCTGTTGCATCATCTTTGTAATATACAATAACCTCTTCTGCATTTCCTGTAGCATAAATCTTCTTTGCTTTTCCTTCATACATCATTTCTAACTTTTCCATTATAGTTCCACTCCTTCTCCATTTTCTTCTATAAACTTTCTTTTCATATTCATTCTAAAATCAACTAATTTTTCTTTAATCTCTGGATATTTTAATGATAGTATTTGCACTGCAAGCATCCCTGCATTGTAGCTATTATTAATTCCAACAGTTGCTACTGGAATTGACTTTGGCATCTGTACAATTGATAATAATGCATCCATACCTTCAACTGCTGCCTTAACAGGAATTCCTATTACAGGTAAAGTAGTTTGTGATGCTATAACTCCTGGTAAATGTGCTGCAAGACCTGCTCCTGCTATTATTACTTCGCAACCATCCTTTTCAATCTTTTCAATTGTTTCTGCTAACTTTTCTGGAACTCTATGAGCTGATAAAATATAAGCCTTGTAATCTACTCCAAATTCTTTTAAGGCATTAGCTGCGCCCTTCATCACATCGGTATCTGACTTGCTACCAAAAAATATTGCTACCTTCATTTAAAATTCCCTCCTTAAGTTAATTAATAATCTATTACCTTCAACCAGCATTTTTCCTACATATTTATATAAATATATATTGGTATATTTATATATTGTTTTATTTTTATATTTATATATTTCTAACCACTTTATTTTCTAAAGTAATTAACTCCTGATTTAAATATCTTTTGATCAAATTCTCCTGGAACATTTCTATATAAATTTTCTCCAATTCTTTCAGAGTGACCCATCTTACCTAAGATTCTTCCATCTCTGCTTGTAATACCTTCAACTCCTAACATTGATCCATTTGGATTGTATGGCATATCTAATGATACTTCTCCATTAAAGTCAACATATTGAGTTGCTATCTGTCCATTCTCTTCAAGTTCCTTTAATAAACTTTCTGGTGCTACAAATCTTCCTTCACCATGTGAAATTGCTACATTGTGAATATCTCCTGCATTTACTTCACTGAACCAAGGTGATTTAACTGAAGAAATTCTTGTTCTTATTATTGAAGACATATGTCTATTAATATTGTTATAAGTTAATGTAGCCATATCTTCTTCGATATCTCTGATTTCACCATAAGGTACTAAACCTAACTTAATTAATGCTTGGAAGCCATTACAGATACCTAACATTAATCCATCTCTATTATTTAAAAGATCCATTACAGCATCTTTTATCTTTTCATTTCTAAATACTGTAGCTATGAATTTAGCTGATCCATCTGGCTCATCCCCTGCTGAGAATCCACCTGGAAGCATAATTATTTGAGCTGTTCTAATTTCTTTTTCTAATCTATCAACTGATTCTATTAATGCTTCTTTATTTAAGTTTCTAATTAGAACTTGTACAACTTCTGCTCCTTCTTTTCTAAAGGCTCTTGCACAATCATCTTCACAGTTTGTTCCTGGGAATACTGGAATAACAACCTTTGGATGTTCTATTCTTTCCCTTGGTTTAGAAGTATTTCTTTCAGTATAAAGCTTTGATTCAACCTTTTCTTCCTTCTTCTCAGTACTTATCTTAAATACTCCATTTAATTTTTCTTCTATGGACTTTTCTAGTTCCTCAATTGTGAAGTCTATATCATAATCTCCTGAAACTATTCTTTCTTCACTAATTGTTTCACCTACAACCTTAAAGCTTGTACCAGCAAATTCAGTTGGTACATCAACATTTCCCTCTACTTCTAGTAAAAGTGTTCCATAGTTTAATCCAAACAACTCTTCTACAGTTAAATTAGAGAACTTAGCACCTATTCTATTTCCTAAAGACATCTTTGTAAGTGCTTCTGCTGCTCCACCAAACTTTAATGAAGAAGCTGATATAACCTTTTTATCTCCTATTAGTGAATATAATACTTCTAAGTTCTTTTTGAACTTATCCATATCTATTGTTCCATCACTTAATTTTTCACTCATAAGAAGAACTAATTTTGACCCAATCTTCTTAAATTCTGGTGAAATAATTCTCTCTGCCTTTTCATAACCCACAGCGAAAGATACTAATGTTGGTGGTACATCTATATCATCAAATGTTCCTGACATTGAGTCCTTACCACCTATTGCTGGTATTCCTAAATCTACTTGTGCTTTATATGCCCCTAACAATGCTGCAAATGGTTTTCCCCATCTTTCAGCCTTCTTACCTAATCTCTCAAAATATTCTTGGAATGTAAGTCTAACTTTTCTGTAATCTCCACCCATAGCTGCTATCTTAGTAATTGATTCAATTACTGAATAGAATGCCATGTGGAAAGGACTCCAAGTACCTAAGTTAGGATTATATCCAAATGTCATAAGTGAAGCATCCTTTGACTCTCCATTCATAACTGGAATCTTAGCTGCCATACCTTCTGAAGGAGTTTTTGAATACTTACCTCCAAATGGCATAAGTACTGATCTTGCCCCTATTGTTGAGTCAAATCTTTCAACTAATCCTTGTTGTGATGCAATATTTAAATCCTTTAAATTTTCAAGCCACTTATCTTTAACGTTAACTGTTCCAACATTGTATGGGTAATTTTCTGGTGCTACTACCTTTACATCTGTAACTTGAGTTGCTCCATTTGTGTCTAAGAAGCTTCTATGAATATCTACTATTTTATTGCCTCTCCAGTACATTCTTAACCTTTCATTATCAGTAACCTCTGCAACGACTGTAGATTCTAAGTTTTCCTCTTCAGCAAACTTCATAAATCTTTCTACATCCTTAGCTTCTACTACAACAGCCATTCTTTCTTGAGATTCTGATACTGCAAGTTCTGTTCCATCTAACCCTTCATATTTCTTTGGAACCTTATCTAAATCTATATCTAACCCTCTGCATAATTCTCCAATTGCAACTGATACTCCACCTGCACCAAAGTCATTACATCTCTTAATCATCTTTGCTGCTTCTGGAATTCTAAATAACCTTTGAAGCTTTCTTTCTGTAGGTGCATTACCTTTTTGAACCTCTGCCCCACAAGTATTTATTGATTCTGTAGTATGTTCCTTTGATGAACCTGTTGCTCCACCAACACCATCTCTACCAGTTCTACCACCTAATAGGATAACAACATCTCCTAAGGTAGGTTCTTCTCTAACTACATTTTCCTTAGGTGCTGCTGCAATTACTGCACCAACTTCCATTCTCTTTGCTACATAGTCTGGATGATAAACCTCTGCAACTTCTCCTGTTGCAAGACCTATTTGGTTACCATATGAGCTATATCCATGTGCTGCTCCTAGTGTAATAGTTCTTTGTGGTAATTTTCCCTTTAAAGTTTTTTCTACAGGAACTGTTGGATCTGCTGAACCTGTAACCCTCATTGCTTGGTATACATAAGTTCTTCCTGATAATGGATCTCTTATTGCTCCACCTAAACAAGTAGCAGCTCCACCAAAAGGTTCTATTTCAGTTGGATGGTTATGTGTTTCGTTTTTAAACATTAAAAGATATTTTTCAATTCCTTTATCTGTTTCAACATCTATATTTATTGAGCATGCATTTATTTCTTCAGATACATCTAAATCCTCTAACATGCCCTTCTTTCTCATTTCCTTAACTAGGATACATGCTATATCCATAAGGGTTTCATTTCTATCTGTATTTTCTCCATATACAAAATTTCTTGACTTAATGTAAGCATCATAAGCTTTTACTATAGGAGTTGTATATTTATTTTCTTCAATTTCTACTTTTTCTATTTTTGTTGAGAATGTTGTATGTCTGCAATGGTCTGACCAATAAGTATCAATAACCTTTACTTCAGTAATGCTAGGGTCTCTCTTTTCTTCATTTTTAAAGTATTCTTGAATCATCTTTAAATCATCAATGCTCATTGCAAGGCCTTGTTCACTATGGAACTCTTTTAAAGCTTCAAGATTTCTTTCATTAAACCCTTCTAAGATTTGAACATCATTAGGAATGCTAAGTTGTGTATCTATAGTTCTATCATCTATAGCAACTTCTTTAGAATCAACAGAATTTATATAATAGTTTTTAACTCTTTCTATATCATTTTCTGATAAATCTCCCTTTAAAATTATAACCTTTGAAGATTTTACTTCTACTCTATCTCCACTAGTTAATAATTGAAAACATTGAGATGCTGAATCTGCTCTTTGATCGTATTGACCTGGTAGATACTCTACTCCAAAAGCAATATCTCCTTTTTCAAGTGGTAATGTTTCTTCATATACCCTATCTACAGTTAATTCAGAAAATATAGTATTTAATGCTTTTTTATAATACTCTTCTGAAACTGCCCCTAAAATATATTACTTCTTGTAGGTTGTCCATTCTTAAATTGCTCTTAAAGTCACTTAATAAACTTTGTGCTTCTACGTCAAAACCTTTTTTCTTTTCAACGAATACACATCTGATATTCATCATTTAAATACCTCCACCCATTAATTGTCATACCGAATGTTACATCTAAATTTTATTTTATCCTTCGTATTTATATTTTAAGATTAACACTCCTTGTATCTATTGTCAATATTAACTATAGTTATAAATAACAACATTCGTATATGTCAGTATATTTATATATAGATTACTTTTTAATATACGTATACACGAATGTTTACTTCTATATTTTTATAAAGGCATAACCTTTATGTACAAAAAAATACCGATAGCTACAACTACCGGCAAAGAAACCTACGCAACCTAAAAGGTCATTTATATTATTATCTAAGAATCTAATACATATTCACATTATGAATAAATATTTATTGACAAAACAAACCATCTATGTATACTATATCTTGTGAAGTTTAATATTGTTTAACTTTAAGTTTAGTTTAACTAAACTTTTGCGAAATTTTTTCATAATTTTTCTTACCTATCCTAAGGGAAATATAAAATTAAGGGGGTTTTAAATTGAAACTTGAACAGTTAGGAAGACATATCTTAGTAGAGTTTTATAATTGTGATTCTAATATTTTAGGGAATCACGAAAAAATTGAAAAAATTATGTGTGAAGCAGCAATTAAGTCAAACGCAACCATAGTAACTAGTTGTTTTCACAAATTTAATCCTTGGGGAGTAAGTGGAGCTGTAATTATACAAGAGTCACACTTAACAATCCATACATGGCCTGAATATGGATATGCATCAGTAGATCTATACACTTGTGGAGATTCAGTTAATCCATGGATAGGCTTTGATTATCTCGAAAAAGAATTATGCTCTGAGAGAAGTGAGTCAACAGAAGTTGCAAGAGGCATGGTAGAAAAAATCAAAAATTTTTCCCACACAACTTTTGAACAAGTAACTCATAAACCAACAGCTTAGAAAGGAGAACAATATGGAACTTTGGTACACAGAGAATCAAACAGATAATGTTAAATTTTCAATGAGAGTAAAGAAAACTCTTTATTCTAAAAAGAGTCAATTTCAACAAATTGATGTAATAGACACCTATGATTTTGGAAGAGTCCTTGTAATTGATGGATGGACTATGATTACTGAAAAAGATGAATTTATATATCACGAAATGATAACTCATGTTCCTATAATGGTAAATAAAGATATAAAAAATGTTTTAGTAATAGGAGCCGGAGATGGTGGTACAGTTCGTGAACTTACTAGATTTAATTCAATCGAAAGAATAGATATGGTTGAACTTGATGAAGAAGTGGTTAAAGCCGCAAGGGAATATTTACCTTTTACTTCTTGTAAATTAGATGATCCTAGAGTTAACCTATATTTTCAAGATGGAATAAAGTTTGTAGAAAACAAAAAAAATCTTTATGACTTAATAATAGTTGATTCTACAGACCCTATAGGACCTGGTGAAGGTTTGTTTACAAGAGAATTCTATAAAAATTGCTATGAGTCATTAACAGATAAAGGTATTCTTGTTAATCAAGGAGAAAGTCCATATTATGATATGAATAAGAAGGAAATGAAAAGATCCAACGAGAAGTTGAAAGATATATTTCCAATCTGTGAAGTATATCAATATATGATTCCAACTTATCCTTCTGGCTATTGGTTCTTTGGATTTGCTTCAAAAAAGCTTCATCCAGTTAATGATTTTGATGAAGAATTTTATAACAGCTTAAACTTAAAAGATAGATATTATAACAAAGACGTACATAAAGCATCCTTCGCTTTACCAAACTACGTTAAAGAGTTATTAAAATAATATTGGAGCTATCGCATTAGCAATTAAAAAAATTAGCTAGCGATAGCTCCTTTTATGTATTTCATTAAAAGTTATTGTGTATTTCAAATTATACTTTATCTAAAGCAAAACTCATTGAACACCGCATTTTTACTATAACTTCTTAAGTTCTTAAGTTCTTAAGTTCTTAAAAACTTAAGAACTTATATTTTCGCCTATATTTTTAATATTAATCCATCCTCTCTTGCTTTAATAGAGTACTCTTCCCTCAATCCTCTTGTCAAACCTACTCCATTCACCTTTTCCAATTCCTTCTCCAATTATATCTAACTTATTCATAGTTGCATCAACATAATCAGCATAATGTACTACATAAGATTCTACAGTTCTTGGTTGAACAGGGGAACCAAACTCCAATTTACCATGATGTTGTACAATAATTCCTTTTATTCTATTCTTAAAATCCTCACTAAAATCTAATTCACTTTCTACAAAAGCTTTTTCAATCATGGTTACTCCCATTACAATATGTCCTTGAAGACTTCCTGTTGTTGTATATGAAAATGGTCCATCATAATTCATCTCATAGACTTTCCCTATATCATGTAGCTTTGCCCCTAATATTGCAATCTCTTTGTATTTTATATCATATCTATAAGCTAAAGTTTTAGCTAAATACATAACGTTTAATGTATGTTCAGCTAAACCTCCTAAATAGTTATGATGATTATATACTCCTCCTATTGCTTTTTTAAATTTACTTACAAAATTCTCATTCTTAAAGAAATAATCATTTAACGCCTTACCTTCTTCTGATGTTACTTCTTCTTTTGTCATATTTTCTAATTCATTCATTATGTCATTAATAGGTCTTTTTACTGTAGGTAAATAATCTTCAATGTTATATTCTTTAACACATTCAACTTTATCAGGTTTAAAGGGCTCTCCGTAATGCCCCTTTAATAGAACAACATCCCCTTCATTTAATAAAACATCTGAAGAAAACAAACATTTTATCTCTTTATATTTATCACCTGCATAGGCCCAAAGCATATTCTCATTTCTATCTAAAATTTTGTTTATCATAAGGGAAACTTCTATTTTTTCTCCCCATTTACATTCTTTTAAACTTTTCTTTCCCATTATATACACCATCCTTACCAACTTAGTATGGATATTTAAATAAAAATAATACAAAAAAGGCCAGCCATTTCTGACTGCCCTAAATATTTTTATATTTTTATTCCTCTTCTTACTGATAATATTATGGATACAATACCAATTATACCTATTATTAAAGGAATAGCAGGTATTCCTATAGAAAACATCTTTAAATAATCTTGTTCATACCCTGTTGTTGTAACTAAAAATATTACTATTGAAAATCCAGTTAAAGCCTTTGTAGATTTTTTAACCATTCCTACATATAGTGGAATAAAGGCTATAAATGAAAAACATAAATCATTATAGATAGTCATAACAATACATTCTTTTAATTCTGAAAACATTAAAGAAGCACTTGCAAAATTAAAACTTACAGCTATAAATGAAGAAACAATTATTGATATTACTTGTCCCAAGATAGTTGCCGCTAAAATAGAAAGCCAAACTAATATAATCTTACTCACCAAAAATTTCACCTTATTAACTCCGCAAGTAAATGGTATATTAATAGTTCCCTTTTCGTATTCATCTATAATAGCCCTATTTAATAATTGTCCCCCAATTATTATCATTACACCTCTGTACAAAACCTCGATTATTCCTGGAACTCCATCATAAGAAAAAGGATTAACACTAATTCCTAAAGTTTTGTTAGATACATTTATGCTATAGTAAAAGTAAATTCCTAATATTGTTATTACTGACACAATAGCTAACATTATACATGTACAATTTTTCTTTTTTATTTTGTCCAGTTCTATTCTTATATATTTAATCATGAATATTGCCCCCCGATATAATATCCATAAAAAATTCTTGTAATTTTCTCTTATTCCTATTGAAGCTCTCAACAAAAACGCCGGATTTTATTAATTCAAAAATTACTTTATTATAATCTTCCTTTAAATCATACAGCCTAATAACATTATTATTTATGACCTTATATCCTTTTATCCCCAGCTTTCCTTCAATTACAAATGCAGCTTTAGATACATCATCACAAACAAGCTTTACATAATCTCTCTTCTCATCAATTAAATCATATCCACCTAACTCATAGCCAATAGAACCATTATATAAGAATCCCACCCTATCAGCTAACACCTCTAGTTTATCAAGCATATGTGTAGATATTAAAAATGAGGTTTTCCTTTCTCTTTTTAAATTAGTTATTAAATCTATAATCTCTTTAATTTTAATAATGTCCAACCCATTAGTAGGCTCATCTAAAATAACTAAATCCGGCCTATTTAATAAACCTCTTCCTATTGCTACCCTTTCTCTCATGCCTAAAGAAAGCTCCTTTGGTTTCTTCTTTAATACTCCATGTAATCCAACAAGCTTTTTAACTTCCTCTATTCTTTCTTTATGATTTAAGTCCATATATCTACATACTATTTCAAGATTTTTTTCTATGGTAAGCTCCTCATAAAATATTGGTGTTTCAATAATTGCACTTATCCTTTTGTAAACATCTTTATCATATTCAGTAACCTTATTACCAAATAAATAAACATTTCCTTTAGTTGCTTTTAAAGTATTCATGATAATTTTCATCAGTGTACTCTTTCCAGAGCCATTAACTCCTACTAATCCATATACTTCTCCAGCCTTAATACTTAAATTAACATTATTTAATACTTCCTTATTATTAAATTCTCTACTAATACCTTCTAAACTAAGCACATTCCCCATCTCTCTCTCCACTCTTTAGCCAACAACCTTAGTAGCTATTCTTTCTATTTCCTCTAAAACTTGACTTACTCTATCTTCAGCAACTAAAACCACAAGAAAATCTCCACCTTCTATCTTTGTATTACCTTTAGGTATTATTTCTTTATCACCTCGTTTAATAGCCACTAATAAACAATCTTCAGGCCAATCTACCTCTTTTAAGTATTTACCTTCAATAATACTTCCCATGAATACAGCCACTTCTATTAAGGTTTTATTTCCTTTTTGAAGAACTGCTTCTCTTTTATTATTTTTTAATACTCTTTCTAAAAGACTTTCGTATATTGGCTCTGATTTAAGTATATCAGCTGTTAAGTAAGAAATAATAACTACAAAAGCTAGCGCTAACATATGCTCAAATGACCCTGTCATTTCTGTAATTAAAATTATCCCTGTTATTGGTGCTTTAACTATTGCAGCAAAATGCCCAGCCATAGCCAATATAATAAAATTTACAATATATTCACTTGGTAATCCAAAGGCATTACAAACAATAACTCCAAATATATTTCCTACCAAAGCCCCTAATACTAATAATGGAAAGAAAATTCCTCCAGGTGCTCCTGATCCAAAACTAACAAAGGTGAAAATAAACTTTATCAAAAGAAATATGATTAAGATTTTAAGTGTAAAACCTTCATTAACTAAAGATATTATTAAATCATGTCCTCCACCTAATAATATAGGGGACATTATTCCAACCACTGCTGCACAAAGAAAAGGAATAGCAACCTTAATTTCTACAGGTACTTTTTTTAGTTTTCCGTATATATCTTGAGATTTAAGCAATCCCTTATTAAATATCATTCCTGAAATACCCACAAAAACTCCCATAATCAATAAAAGCCAATAATATTTCAATGGAAAAACATCTACATTTTTAAAACTCATAGCTGGTTCTAAGCCTAAGAACTGTTTACAAACAAAATCTGCTGCTAGAGATGATGCCATAGCTGACAATAAAACTAACGGAGAAAAATTTTTATGCACCTCTTCTAATGCAAATATTACTCCTGATAGTGGAGCATTAAATGCTGCTGATAGTCCAGCGCTTGCACCACTTGTTATTAAAAACTTTTCTTCAATATTTATTCTCTTAAAAACCTTAGAAAACCCTTCTCCTACAGCTCCCCCCATTTGTACAGATGGACCTTCTCTTCCAACTGAAAGTCCAGCAGACAAACTAAGAATTCCTCCGAAGAATTTATAAAATAATACCTTCAACCAATTTATCTTTATTTTTTTTCCTAAAATACCTTCTAATTGTGGTATTCCACTTCCAGATATCATAGGCTCCTTCTTCACCATAATTCCTACTATTATTCCAACTAAAATTACAACACAAAAAACTTTTAATAAGTTCAATAAACTACTACTAGCATCACTATATAAAGTTTTAAATAAAGGAGATAATTTAGTAATTAATATTCTATTTAATACAATTACTATTCCAACTAAAGCTCCTATAATGGTGGCTTCTCCAACCAACTTAAACCTTAAACTATGTCTGTGATTAATTATTTCTGATATTCCATTTTTTTTATTACTCATTTTGCTCCCCCCAAGCTGTTACAATAGTCCACTATACATTTTATACTATTTTGTATTTTTTTTCATTTTATTGTTGTAAATTATATATGAATTTAGCATTTAGCTAAATTACTTCAAAAAAAGAATATTCGTAAGATTTTTTTCTTACGAATATTCTTAGTAAAGAAAGAGTTTTTAAGTTCTTCCTATTTTGTCATATGCTTTTTCCAATCCCCATGTTCAACTAGAACTGCTTCATCATGGAATCTTGTATCAATACTTTTATTATAAAAATATGAATAACACTTTTCTTTTGTACCATCTTCAAATTCTACTTCAACCAAGACTTTATTATATTCATTGTTAGGATTGCCTTCTCCAAGAACTCCCTCCATCTTGTCAACTGCCTCCATTACTTCATCATAATTAGAAAATTCCATAACTTCCCCAACTACTTCACCTAAACCACTTAAAACAGCTGGATATCCTTTATAGGGCATATGATATAATACTACATCCTTAATCTTAGCCCTTCTATTAGATATGACATTCCCTTTTAAGTATTTATCATAATTGAAAAAGCCTTCTCTTAAACTTCCATAAGCAAACATTTTTATTTGACTCATTAGCAGATAGTCCCTCCAACAGCTTTTAAATCCGTGTCATTTTCAACAGCTGCCTTAATGCATAATTCTAATCCCTTAGCTATGTCATCTAGGGACATTGCTGGAGTATTTGGCTTTGTAACTACTTGTGATGGAATATATGGTACATGTATAAATCCACCCTTCTTACCTGTATACTTCTTATGAATCATATATAATACACCGTACATTACATGATTACATACAAATGTTCCCGCTGAGTTTGAAACAGATGATGGAATTCCACCTTCTTGCATTTCCTTAACCATAGCCTTAATAGGTAAGTTAGAAAAATATGCATTTTCTCCATCTTCAAATATAGCTATATCAATTGGTTGATTCCCTTCGTTATCCTCTATTCTAGCATCATCCATATTAATTGCTACTCTTTCAGGAGTAACTCCAAATCTTCCACCTGCTTGACCTATAGATATTATTATATCTGGATTATGTTCTTGTATTGCCTCTTCTATCTTTTCTAATGCCTTTCTAAAAACTGTAGGTATTTCTAACTTAATAACTTCAGCTCCTGAAATTTCATTAGGTAACTTTTTAACTGCTTCTAATGCAGGGTTTATTTTTTCTCCACCAAATGGATCAAATCCTGTTATTAAAACTTTCATATCTATCTCTCCTTTATCTTTAGAATGCTAAGAAATACATTAATGGAATATGTATTGCAAGTAAAACTATGGCATATACAGATTGTACTTTTATAACTGCATTTTTATCTTCTATTTCTAATAGTGCCACTGGTAAAACATTAAAGTTTGCTGCCATAGGAGTCATTAATGTACCACAGAACCCTGCTGTCATTGCAAGAGCTGAGGCTACTATTGGATCTCCACCTTGCATAAATACAAAAGGAACACCTATACCAACTGTTATTACAGTAAATGCTGCAAAAGCATTTCCCATTATTGCTGTAAATAATGCCATACCTACACAGTATGCTGTTATCCCAAGCCAAATATTACCTTCTGGAATAACATTTGAAATC
>OHMA01001058.1_pt1 | contig 12661 bp, 9 predicted proteins | sample 1569171 | NCBI WGS metagenome assembly OHMA01 (sample SAMEA3879580, study PRJEB24766) | human gut metagenome | biome: human-associated habitat; feature: feces | place: USA | collected 1985/1987
ATGTTTCGATAAAAGAACCACAGCCGGAAGAACAGGCTTCGTTTAACTGGACACTGTCTACCGTCTGGTTCTTGATCTTGATACATTTCATATCCTGACCACCGATGTCTAAGATACAGTCTACCTCAGGATCAAAAAATGCCGCTGCATAATAATGTGCTACCGTTTCTACTTCACCATCGTCTAACATCAGCGCTGCTTTTAAGAGAGCTTCACCGTAACCGGTAGAGCAGGAGTGTACGATATGTGCATTTGCCGGAAGTTTTTCATAGATCTCCTTGATGGAACGGATCGCAGTGGAAAGCGGGCTTCCGTTGTTGTTGCTGTAAAATGAATACAACAGGGAACCGTCCTCGCCGACGAGAGCGATCTTTGTTGTTGTGGAACCGGCGTCGATACCGAGATAACAGTTGCCTTCGTAGGTGGAAAGATCACCTGTCTTTACATTGTGTCCGTCGTGGCGGGCACGGAAGGTATCGTATTCTGCCTGATCTTTAAATAACGGATCAAGACGTGCTACCTCGAATTCCATATGTATATCAGAGTTTAATTTCTCAAGCATGGAAGAGAGAGTGGTATTCTGTTCCGGTTTGCAGTTTAAGGCAGAACCGATCGCTGCATAAAGGTGCGAATTGTCCGGCGTGATCGCATGCTCATCATCTAAGTTTAAGGTGCGGATAAATGCAGCTTTTAACTCAGATAAAAAGTGGAGCGGACCACCTAAGAATGCAACGTGGCCGCGGATCGGCTTACCACAGGCAAGACCACTGATCGTCTGGTTTACCACCGCCTGGAAAATAGAAGCAGAGAGATCCTCTCTTGTGGCACCTTCGTTGATCAGAGGCTGGATGTCTGTTTTGGCAAAAACACCGCAGCGGGCTGCAATCGGGTAGATTGCTTTGTAATTTTTCGCATATTCATTCAGACCGGAGGCATCTGTCTGAATCAGGGAAGCCATCTGGTCAATAAAAGAACCGGTACCGCCCGCGCAGATACCGTTCATACGCTGTTCAACGTTACCGCCCTCAAAATAAATAATTTTTGCGTCTTCACCGCCGAGCTCGATCGCAACGTCTGTCTGTGGAGCATAGTGCTGTAAGGCGGTAGACACAGAGATAACTTCCTGTACGAAAGGAACATCTAAGTGCTTTGCAAGTGTAAGTCCGCCGGAACCGGTGATCATTGGAGCAACCTTCCGGTCACCGAGCTGATCGAATGCTTTCTGGATCAGAGAAGAAAGCGTTTCCCGTATGTTGGCAAAATGTCTTTCATAATCGGAAAAGAGCAGATTGTCATGCTCGTCGAGCACAGCAACCTTTACGGTGGTAGAACCGATATCAATTCCAAGTTTGTGAAGCGTATTATTTTCCATAATTTCCTCCAGTCAGTAACTCCGGAAAATCCGGATAATATATAAATAAAGTGGCTGTTTCTTCTTATTAAAAAGAATGCCGGGCAAAAGCCAAGCAAAGTACATTATACGACATGATTTTACAAAAGACAATGTGCAAATCGGGGAAAAATATAAACTTTTTATGAATAAAATCAGCCTGGATTGACAAAGCACAGGCATACGGATATACTGAAAAAAGTAGTGTTTTCAAAGAAAGGTTAGGGTTTTATCCGATGAACTGGTTAAATAAATTAGAACGTAAAATTGGTCGTTACGCTGTTCCAAACCTTATTATATGGCTGATCGGAGCCTATACGATCGGCTATGTATTCGGAACCGTATCGCCTGGTATTTTAAGCTATCTGACACTCAGTCCCTATCATATTTTACATGGACAGATCTGGAGACTGGTGACATGGGTGTTTATGCCGACAGAGTCCAATCTGATCTTCTTACTGATCATGGCATTGTTTTATTACCAGCTTGGCATGGCACTGGAACGTACCTGGGGAACCTTCCGGTTTAATGTCTATATTTTCGGTGGAATGATATTTACTGTGATCGGTGCATTTGTTCTGTACGGTATTTATTATGCAATGAATGCATCTGTAATTTCGCAGATGCCTGCACTGGCGGCACAGTTATCTTATTCGATTGCGTCGGGATTTTCCACAAACTATATCAATATGTCCATTTTTCTTGCATTTGCCGTGATGTATCCGGATATGCAGGTAATGCTTTACTTCATTATCCCAATCAAGATGAAATGGATGGCGATTGTTTATGCGATACTGACGCTTTATGAGTTTATTGTCAGTGGATGGGCCGGCAGAGTGGCAATCTTTATGTCCCTGCTCAATTTTATCATTTTCTTCTTTTCAACGCGGAATTTCAAACGTTATTCGCCGCATGAAATACACAGGAGACAGCAGTTCAAGTCCCAGATGCGTCAACCCAGACCGGGTTCCGGCATTACCAAGCACAAATGTGCGATTTGTGGCAGGACAGAACTTGATGATCCGAATTTAGAGTTCCGTTTCTGTTCAAAGTGTGACGGCAATTATGAATATTGTCAGGATCATCTGTTTACACATAAACATATTAAAAAAGGTTAAATAATATGACAGGCCGGATGGTATTTCAAAGCGAAATATCATCCGTTTTTTGAATGATGGCACAAAGAAGATTAGATTTTAGGTGTGATTTGTTTCAGGTTCTGTCAGAATAAATGCAGATAAAGGAGAAAAATACAATGATTCAGGATATATTTCCGATGCATCTTAGTAATGAATATCACAAAAAGGTACCACAGGCAGACAGTTTTCTTATGATCTTTAAAGATAACCGTATTCTGGCAAAAAATGATGGTCAGGTGTGTTATCTGACCTATAAAGAACTTTCTGAAATCTGTCGTGGGATGGGAAAGGAAATCCCTGCATGCGTTTATCTTTTTTCCATCGGGGAGGATGATTATTTTCTGACAGATCCGGGGGAAGGGATAGAGGTGCCGGGATTTGTATACTATAAAATGTTTGAGACACGCACCATGCAGCCGAAAGAGCGGGTGCTTGCAGCTGCGACCGCATGGCATCTGTATGTCTGGTACCGCGATAATGTTTATTGTGGGAGATGTGGGCATAAACTGGTACATAGTGAAAAACTCCGGATGCTTTCATGTCCGGACTGTAACAACATGGTTTTCCCGAAAATAGCACCGGCAGTGATCGTGGGCGTGACAAACGGCAGAAAAATCCTCATGACAAAATATGCAAACCGTGAATATAAAAGATATGCACTGATTGCCGGCTTTACCGAAATCGGTGAAACTGCGGAGGAAACGGTGGCGAGGGAAGTGAAGGAAGAGGTTGGGCTTTCCGTAAAAAATATCCGTTATTACAAGAGTCAGCCTTGGGGATTTGACAGCAATCTTCTTCTTGGCTATTTTTGTGAACTGGATGATGAGGGAGATGCGATGAGACTGGATGAGGAGGAACTTGCCTGCGCAGAATGGGTTGATTTTGAGGATGTCCCGGATGATCCGGAGGGACTTAGTCTGACACGGGAAATGATGCTCTGTTTCCGGGATATAATGAACGCAAGTGAGTCAACATGCTTGCATGATTGACGAACGGTGAATTGGATCATGTGCCGGTTTTGCACATGATACGATGAAAGAATACGGTAGATTTTAAAAGACAGGGAAAACTGGTATGCAAAATTATACCAAATACGAAAAATGTCTTGACACTCCAACAAAACCACTGTATTATTACAGTAATACAAAAATGAAAGATTTACGGATGGAAAACTTAAGATTTCTTAATATTTGCTTAAGTGCCTTTTTTTGACAAAAGGATAATGATACAATCACCGTAAATCGAATTAAGAAAAGGGAGAAATAAAAATGGGTGACAAGACAAAACCGAAAAAGGGAAAGAAAAAAGTAGTTATTATTGTGCTTGTGGTTCTGGTCGTTGTAGCTGCGATCATTGGAAGTTCAGTAAAGAAAATGACAAGCCAGGTAGCAACAGCAGTCAATACAGTAGAGGTGGAGCCGGTACAGAAGAGAGATTTATCTGATACGATTTCATTAAAAGGTACTGTATCGGGTATCACGAAGAATAATGCAACTTCAAAAGCGTTAGCAGAAATCACAGCAGTTAATGTTCAGGTCGGAGATATCGTAAAAGAGGGAGATGTATTATGTACATTAGATTCCTCTACGATTCAGGATCAGATTGCGGATCTCGAAAAAAATATGTCTGATACAAATGCGACAGACAGTATTAATTCACAGCAGACAGCAGAAACAGTCAGTCGTGCAAAAGAAGATCAGCAGACACAGCTTGCAGCTGCACAGAAAGCAATTGATGATGCAAAGGATGCTTATAACGCACAGAGTATTATGTGGGATAAGAGTGAAGATAAATCGGATGCAGAATTTCAGTCTTTGTTAGCTGCACAGAAAGCAGTTACTACTGCTGAGGAAGATTACCAGAAAGTATTAGAGACCACGAACCGTACGATCGAGGATGCACAGCGTGCGGTAGAACTTGACAAGTATAAAGGATCGGATTCATCTTCCAAAGATAAACTGACAGATTTAAAAGAACAGTTAGAAGATTGCAATATTACAGCACCTTGCGGTGGAGTTGTGACGGCAGTCAATGTTTCTGTCGGAGATGTTAATGCAGATTCAAAAACACCACTTGTAACGATCGAAGATACCAGTTCTTTAAAAATGGTGGCAACTGTGGAAGAAGCTGATATTTTAAAGATTGAAGAGGGAATGAAAGCAACTGTAACAGCGGATGCCATGGGAGATGAGACCATTAATGGAACTGTGACCAGAGTGGTACGTGTCAAAGGACAGTCCACGGGATCTGACGGACAGACAACATCCGGAGGATATTCCGTAGAGATATCTTTAGATAACAAAGAATTACTTGTCGGTATGGAAGTAAAAGCAAAAGTCATGATCAAGGAAAAAGGTGAAGTATTAGCGATTCCTTATGATCTTGTCAAGACGGATGATGACGGAAATACATACGTACTTGTTGCAGAGGCAAATGCAGACGGTTCTGCTACAGCGGTGAAGAAGAATATCACAGTTGGTGAAGAAGTAGATTACTATACGGAAGTAACCGGTGGAGATCTGGCAGAAGGAGATAAATTAATTTATGATTACTCCGGAACGGTGACAGAAGGACAGCAGTTTACACCGGAACAGATGTATTCCGAGCAGGATATGGGAACAGGCGCATCTACAGATGAAACCTCAGATGCAGAAGGTATGAGCACCAGCGTGGAGGGAAATGAGTAGTGAGTGAACCAGTAATCCGAATGGAAAATATCGTTAAGACATATTATTTGGGAAAACCAAATGAACTTGAAATTTTACATGGAATCAACCTTACCGTAAATAAAGGGGAATTTGTTTCCATCGTCGGTGAATCCGGTTCCGGTAAGAGTACACTTATGAATATTATAGGAGTCCTCGACCGCCAGACACAGGGAGATTATTATCTGGAGGGACAGGATGTCAATGGAATGTCGGATGAAGTACGGAGTGCGATCAGAAACCGCAGGATTGGTTTTGTATTTCAGAACTTTAATCTCCTTCCGAGAGCCAATGCATTAAAAAATGTTATGGTTCCATTACTATATGGAGAAGAACATTCCAAAAACGGAAAAGAACATGCCATGGAAATGCTTAAAATGGTAGGAATGGAAGACCGTGCGGATCACAGACCGAATGAGCTTTCCGGTGGTCAGAAACAGCGTGTTGCAATTGCAAGGGCAATGATCAATGATCCGGCGATCATTCTTGCGGATGAGCCGACCGGAGCACTTGATTCTAAGACAGGACATATGGTCATGGACTTATTCCATAAGCTTCATGAGGAGCAGGGAAAAACAATTGTTCTGATCACACACTCCCAGGAACTCGCGCAGGAGACAGAGCGTATCGTTACTCTGTTAGATGGACAGATCGTGGCAGATAATGGAGGTGAACATTAATGTTTTGGGAAAATATCAAAGAGGCAATCACGAGTATTTCCAGCAACAAGATGCGTTCGCTTCTGACGATGCTTGGAATCATCATCGGTATCAGTTCGGTGATCATTATCACGACGATCGGTGGTTCCATACAGAGTACGCTGACGGCAACCATGAATTCACTTGGTGGAAATATGGTACAGGCGTATGTCGAGGCACGTTATCCAGAAAATGATGAAGACTGGGCTACCTGGGAACAGCCGGATATGACAGACAGCGATTATGTCACACAGGATATGATCGATGGATTGATTGAAAAATATCCGGATGAGGTAACAGGTGTTGCAGCACAGAACTATCTTGGTTCAGGAACCATTAAAGATGATGCTGATTCCAAGAATTATGCAAATGTCAATATTGATGGTATCACACCGGAATATTTAGAGTATATGAAACTGGAAATGCATGCCGGAAGAAATCTGACAAAGGCAGATAATCAGGGGAAAAAGAGAGTATGCCTGATTGCAGATACGATGGCAGAGAGATACTTTGCAGGTAAAGATCCGATCGGTGAAACACTTTCTGTTGCAACATCGGATGGCGGAATTTTTGATTTTGTTGTAGTTGGCGTTTATGTATATAACCAAGCATTATTTGGAAAAGTGGACACGTCCATACCGGAAAAAGACCGTGTAACAGAATTGATGATCCCTCTTCAGACCTGTTTTAAACTGCAGGGGACTGACAGGACTGGTTATGATTATTTTAATCTTATGATCGATCCTCTTGCAGATGTCAATCAGGCAACAACGGATGTTTTATCTTATTTTGATGAGATGTATGCAAACAACAAAAATTTCCACGTCAGTGCATACAATATGGCATCTGATCTTGGCATGATCAATACGGTACTCAACGTGATCACGATCGCGGTTTCCGGTATTGCAGCGATTTCACTGATCGTGGGTGGTGTCGGCGTTATGAATATCATGCTGGTGTCCATCACGGAGCGTACAAGAGAGATCGGTGTCCGTATGGCGCTTGGTGCCAAAAGACGTACCATCCGTATGCAGTTTGTCATAGAGGCGATCATGCTTTGTCTGATCGGAGGTATCATCGGTATACTGATTGGTATAGGAATCGGGGCACTGCTTGGAAAAGTGGCAGGATTTGTCATTCAGAATATGTACTCTCAGTATGCAAATTATATTATTATGACGGTGCATCCTTCTGTAACGGCGATCATGCTTTCACTGTTCTTCTCTATGCTGACCGGTGTATTTTTCGGATATTATCCGGCGAACAAGGCTTCAAAGATGGAAGTCATCGATGCATTGCGCTATGAGTAAGGGCAAAGAAAAGATTTGCATTGCAGTCTGAGCAGAGAATTTTTAAAAGAATACAGATAAGAAAAGTATTGTATGTGACAAAAATAAAAATGTCAGTATACAGTACTTTTTTTGTAACAGATTTTCCGGATCAATATTTCCGGGCATGGTACATGCGCCTTCCCACATAGAATACAAAAAGAAATATTGTAAAGTATAGCATTCATGCATGATAGCGATGCGTAGATGTTATGCAATATCAATAATCGGGATGGAAGGGAAAAACATGAACCATAACAAAAAGAAAATTTTAAAAGTGACGGCACTGTTTGTTTTTATGTTCTTTTTAGGCTGGGGCGCAGGTTCGCTGCAGAAACAGCAGATGAAAAAAACAGTGGAGACAGTGTCTGTCCAGAATCAGGCAGATAACTGGGGACTGGGCTTTGGAGCGGAGGGAACCCAGCCGACCGGCAATGTGACAGCGGATGAATTAAAAAAATACAACGCATGGTATGTGGGCGATAAAAATAAAAAGACAATTTACCTGACCTTTGACTGCGGGTATGAAAATGGAAATACAGAACCGATCCTGGATGCATTAAAGAAACACAATGCAAAAGCGACCTTTTTTGTCGTGGGACATTTCCTTGAGTCAGCGCCGGATATCGTAAAGCGCATGACGGAAGAGGGGCATGCCGTTGGCAATCATACTTATCATCACCCGGATATGTCATCCATATCGGAGCTGGCTTCATTCCAAAAGGAAATCGATGATGTCGCATCGTTATACCAGTCGATCACGGGAAAAGAAATGATCAAATATTACCGTCCGCCACAGGGAAAATACAGCACGGAAAATCTAAAGATGGCAAAAGAACTCGGATACAATACATTTTTCTGGAGCCTTGCCTATGTGGACTGGAATGTCGATAACCAGCCGACGAAGGAGGGAGCATTTGATAAACTGCTGACCAGGATCCATCCGGGAGCAATCGTTTTGCTGCACAGCACTTCAAAGACGAATGGGGAGATCTTAGATGAACTTTTGACCAAATGGGAGGAGATGGGATATACATTTGCACCGCTTTCGGAACTGATCGCAGAATCCTGACAGAAAAGATCGGGGAAAAATACAAAGGATATGGTGGATAAGACTTGTTTGATGACGAGCGGGAAGGTATAATGGACATAAAGTGCCATGAAAAATGAACAGTTTTCTTAAAATCAGGGAAGAAGATTGTGACTGATAAATGAGCGGCAGGTAAGGATAAGGATGTTATGAAAAGAGCAAAATTAAAAATAGAAATATTGACGGTAATTTTTTGCAGTCTGATATTTGCATTTTCAGAAAAAAACAACAGCATTTATGCGGATGAAGTCCTAACGGATATGGAATTGCCGACAGGACGGCTTTTATTTGAGGAAGAAACCGAAGAGGCGGCTGACGAGGATTATGAATCCATAGAAGAAAGTGATGTTGCCGAACAGTCTTTGCTTCGAACGGCAGACATAGCAGCGGACGACTGGAACAAGTATGGAAGCGATTACTTTTATGATCAGTTATCGGACGAAGAAAAAGCGTACTGGAATGCCTTAGATGTCATCTGTGAAAAGTACCTGACGACGGAAACGGATGCTGTGACGACAAAGTCGGGGGCATATCGGATGCAGGCAATTTCTGGAAGCACACTTGCGAAGGCACAGCAGAAAAATGTACTGTTGATGTTTCGGTATTCAAATCCACAATATTATTTTTTGAATGCGACAGTTTATACAATTTCATATTCAAATGATACAATTTCTCTGGTATTCGGTATTTATCCTGCGTTTGAAAACGGTACAGACCGGATGGAAAAGACGGAAAAAGTAAAGGAACAGGTGGATGCCTGGCAGGAGCAGATCGATCAATGCAGTAAAGATTATGAAAAGGTTAAAAAGATACATGATCTGATCTGTGAAAAAGTGTATTATAATCAGGCTCTTGTGAATAGCGATTTTGCAACGGAGAGTACAGAATATTCACAGTCTGTGTACAGCGTTTTCTGTACGGATAAGACTGTCTGTGCCGGATATGCCCAGTCATTTGCAATGATGTGCAATGGCTCAGGAATCGATACGGCGGTGGTGACGAGTTCCAACCATGAATGGAATAAAGTAAAAATATGTAGCTCCTGGTATAATGTGGATTGTACATGGGATGACCAGAGTGATGGTTATTATTATAATTTTTTTGTGAAAAGTGATGAGTTTTATGATACATACAGCAGCTGGTCGAAAACATGTCATACAGAAGAAGATTATTGGGAGGGGTATTTGCCGGTATGTACATTAGATAGTGGAGCTACGCAGACAGATCCTGGAAAAATCCCGATAGAAGGTCATACAATTGTGACAGATGCAGCGGTAGCAGCAGCCTGTGAGACGACCGGTCTCACAGAGGGAAGCCACTGCAGTGTCTGTGGGGAAATATTGACAGAACAGACAGTGATTCCGGCAACAGGGCATACACCGGTAAAAGATGCAGCGGTAGCAGCAGCCTGTGAGACGACCGGTCTTACGGAAGGGAGTCATTGCAGTGTGTGTAAAACAGTGCTTGTGGCACAGAAAGTAATTCCGGCAGCCGGTCATAAGTGGAGTGAGTACAGAGAGAGCGGAAAAGTGAAACGGAAATGCAGCGTCTGTGGAAAGACGGAAACGGTACGAACCCTTCCGAAAGTAAAGATGGTCCAGCTCTCAAAGACTTCCTATACCTATGACGGAAAGTCACATATGCCGACTGTAAAAGTGACAAACAGTGCCGGAAAGAAGTTGAAAGAGGGAACGGATTATAAAATAAAGAAGCCGTCCGGGCGGAAAAATGCCGGTATCTATACGGTCACGATTGAAATGAAAGGTGATTACACCGGAAAATACCAGAAAACATTTCGGATCATACCGAAAGGAACCGCCATTTCCAGTGTAAAGGCAAAGAAAAAAGCATTTTCGGTGTCCTGGAAGAAGCAGGCAAAACAGACAAGCGGTTACCAGATCCAGTATGCAGTGGATGCGAAATTCAAAAAGTCGGTTGTGACAAAGAACGTCAATAATACCAAAAAGGTAAAACTGGACGTTTCAAAATTAAAAGCAAAAAAGAAATATTACATACGCGTCCGCACCTATAAGACTGTAAAAGTGAATGGAAAATCAAAAAAGATCTATTCGGGCTGGTCTAAGGTAAAAGCAGTCACCACAAAGAAATAGCAAAGGATATACCGATCCATTTTACAAAATGCGATATAAGTATAAATAAAAAACGGGAGAAAGAGAAAATGGCAGACAACAGTTTAAAAATCAGTTACAAGATATATTTAGAGGCGGAGGATATTTCGCAGTCACGGATTTCTTCTACGGCATCTTATGTAAGCAATCTGTTTAAGAATTGCACCAATTCCTATTTACAGAAAGCGGAAGTGGACAATGAGAGCGACATGGATGATTTTACGCTTCGTCTGTATATTGACGAAAAGGTAGAGGAAGAAGAGTGCAGTTCACCGGAATGTGCAGAAGGTTTTCTGGAAAATATCGCAGAATTTTTAGATGCGGTTGCAGCAGCACATTCCTATCTGGATATGGAGGGAAGTTTTTCCATTTCCTATCATGGAGTAGAGGATACATTCCGGTTCCGTTCTGAGGCAGGAAGCGATCTGTGCGATATTGAATAAAAACCGAAATAAGAAGGATATAAAAATACCGGCTTGCAAAATCAGATAAAATCTGAGGCTGCAGGCCGGTATTTTTATATCCGTTTCTTTCTATTGTTTATTGTTTCATCCGGTGGAAAGTCCGGTTTTTTTATGTAGACTTTCTCAATCCGGTTTTTGTCCATCTGTTCGACGCGGAGAAGCACATTGTCATCTGTGATGATGATCTCATTTTTTTCCGGCAGATGATCTAAGAGACCGAGCAGATATCCGCCGATCGTATCATAATCTTCGGAACTGAAATTAAGATCTAACTCATCGCAGAGATCCTGCAGGTTGGTGGAACCGGAAACGATAAATTCGCGGTCATTAAGCGGCAGGATCGGATCTTCTTCATCCGTGTCGTATTCATCACGGATCTCACCCACGATCTCCTCTAAGAGATCCTCAAGCGTGATAAGACCGGCAGTTGCACCGTACTCGTCGAGTACGATTGCAAGGGAGATAGATGACTTACGCATCTCAATAAAAAGTTCTGCGGTATTTTTGTGCTCAAAAGTAAAATAAGGTTCACGCATGATATCCCGCACGGAAAAATGCTCCTTGTCCTTGCAGAGGAGAAGATCTTTCATGTTCAGGATACCGATGACGTTATCGGTCGTATCCTCATAGACAGGAAGTCTGGTAAATTTGTCTTCCTGAAAAATATCAATCAGTTCGTCATAAGTATTATTTACATTTGCAAAAGTCATATCAGGTCTTGGAATCATAACTTCCTTTGCCTGCGCATCACCAAAATCAAACAGATTGTTGATCATCTCATGTTCTTCTGATTCGATGACACCGTTTTCTTTGCTGACATCCACGATGGTACGGAGTTCTTCCTCTGTCATCTGATTGTTGTTTGCCTTTGGATCCATATGCAGTAAAAATAAAAAGCCCATGGAAAACTGATTTACCAGAAAAATCACAGGAGTCAGTATTTTCATAAGAAAACCGATGATACCGGAATAGGCGATCGAAATCTGATCCGCATAAAGTGTCGCAAAAGTTTTTGGAGAAATCTCACCAAAGACGAGGATCAGAAACGTAAGGATACCGGTTGCAATACCTGCGCCGACGCTGCCCCAAAGCTTGATTGCAAGCGTGGTTGCCAGTGAGGAGGCGGAGAGATTGACGATATTGTTGCCGATTAAGATCGCGCTGAGCATCTTGTGGGAGTCGTCGGTAATACGAAGTACCCGTTCGGCGCGTTTGTTTCCGTCATCTGCGAGTGTACGCATCCGGATTTTATTTACGGTCGTAAGAGCTGTCTCTGCGGATGAAAAAAAAGCAGAGAGAATCAATAAAATAATTAGAAAAATAATCTGTGATATGGCACTTGCGTCCACGAAAATTCACCTCATTAAAATATAAAATTTTCCGGCACTATAGCAAAAATAGCGCCGGAATGTTTAAAATTTATCATATATTATATCGGAAAGAGGATTATTCGTCAATACTGTAATTCGGAGCCTCTTTGGTGATGTGAATGTCATGTGGATGACTCTCACGGAGAGCTGCTGCGGAGATCTTAACGAATTTGCTCTTCTCTTTCAAGTCCTCGATGGTCGGGCAGCCACAGTAACCCATACCGGAACGGATACCGCCGACTAACTGGAATACAGTGTCTTCCACGGAACCTTTGTATGCAACACGTCCTTCAACGCCTTCCGGAACAAGTTTCTTTGCACCTTCCTGGAAGTAACGGTCTTTGCTTC
>OHMA01001070.1_pt1 | contig 12564 bp, 11 predicted proteins | sample 1569171 | NCBI WGS metagenome assembly OHMA01 (sample SAMEA3879580, study PRJEB24766) | human gut metagenome | biome: human-associated habitat; feature: feces | place: USA | collected 1985/1987
TACTTCAAAGATTGCTGCATTGACTTCACCGACTTCTTTTAATGCCTTATCATAAAGCCCGGCAAGCTGCTGTTTTGCGGTATCTTTGGCATCTTCAAACCGTTTTACCTCTTTTGCGGTATCTGCGATTTTCTCCCGCTTTACCTGATTTTCTGATTTGCGGTATATGGCAAGGCGGCCGATGGCCACCCCGCTGTATACGCTTTTACCCTGAATTGTCATAGCGTCACCTCATCCTTTTGCTGATTCATTCTCCGTAAACGGTTGCCGGAACGGTTTCTTACAGTTTCTCCTCTAAGAATTTGCCAAGTGCTGCGATTGCTTCCTCTTCCTGATCTCCATCCGTCTTTAATACAATTTCCTGTCCGCATTTAACACCAAGACCCATAACTCCGAGGATTCTCTTTGCGTCTACTTCCTTGCCATCCTTACTGATGGTTACTTTACATGGATATGCAGAGGCTGCTTTTACCAGCTCTCCTGCCGGTCTTGCGTGGATTCCCTGCTCGTCTTTGATGGTATAAGTAAATTCTTTCATGATCATTCTCCTTTTCAAATTTTGTTTCTTTACCAATGTTACTGTTTACAAATTTTATTTAACATCCTTTTTGATCAGTCCGAGCAATACGGCTGTAATGACAGCGCCGACTGCCCATGCAAGGATGTATAAAAGCGGATGTCCTACGGTTGCAAATACGAAGATTCCACCGTGAGGAGCCATCAGTGTGCACTTAAACAGTGCGGATAAAAATCCTGCAACTCCGGCACCAATTAAGGTACATGGAATTACGTGAAGCGGATCTGCTGCTGCAAACGGGATCGCACCCTCGGTGATGAAGGAAGCACCCATTACAAAGTTGGATACCTTGGATCCACGTTCTTCCTTTGTAAATTTCTTCGGGAAGAACTGGCAGGCAAGCGCGATTCCGATCGGAGGAACCATACCACCGACCATGATCGCTGCCATGGCAATGTAACATGCCTGAACAGCCGGGTCGCCTGGCTGTGCACCTTTTTCAATCATCTGGCTTGCAGTTGCCAGTACGCCGGTACCAAATACATAAGCGGCTTTGTTGATTGGACCACCCATGTCGATCGCCATCATTGCTCCGAGGATCAGTCCGAGTACGGTGATGTATCCCGCATCAGAGATTGCGGTCAGTCCGTTGCTCAGTCCGGTATTGATCAGTCCGATCAATGGGTTAAAGATGAAGCACATTAAAATACTGATAATTAAAATTCCAAGCAACGGATAAATCAGAGTCGGCTTGATTCCGTCTAAGGAAGCCGGCAGTTTTGAAAACGCTTTTTTCAGGAACAGTACAATAAATCCGGCAAGGAATCCGGCTAAGATTCCGCCAAGGAAACCGGAAACGGTGTTACCACCGTTGGCACCCTGGAATGCAAAGTCTGCGATAAATTTCTGGAAACCGGTTGTGGAATCCGCCCAGTTGTAACCGGTGACTAATGCGTTACCACTCGAGGCTAACAAACCGCCCGTAAAACCAACTGCAAGTCCCGGCCGGTCTGCAATCGAGTATGCAATGTAACCTGCAAGCACCGGAACCATCAGTCCCATTGCCAGTCCTCCGGCATACTTGAAGAATGCCGATAACGGCGTACAGGAACCGAATGCCGATCCACCGGTTGCACCATAGCCCATCAGGGCCGCCGCCGATAACGAACGGAAGCATGTGGGATACCCCACTCATCAGGTGTGTGTAAATCATGTGTGCGGTAGAACCACCCTCTGCTTTTTCTTCTTTTCTGCTGCCCTCTGCCGCATGGTAGACAGGTGCATCCCCGGCCACGGCACGGTTTAACAGCTGCTCTGCCTTGTTGATGCCGTCTGCAACCTTGCACTCGATGACTTTCTTTCCATCGAAACGGTCCATCGGAACTTTGGTGTCAGCTGCAACGATGATTGCGGCCGCTCCTGCGATCTCTTCATCGGTAAGCACATGCTTGGCTCCGCCAGAACCTCTGGTCTCTACCTTAATCGTGATTCCCATCTCAGCTGCATGCTTCTCTAAGCTTTCCGCTGCCATATAAGTATGTGCGATTCCGGTCGGGCATCCGGTTACGGCAAGTACCTTGTATTTTGCCCCAGTTTCGTCTTCTTTTTCGTCCTCATCTTTTGCGCTTTCCGCATCATCGATGACTTTTAAGAATTCGTCTACGGTCTTTGCATTTTTCAGTCCGTTGGTAAAATTCTCGTCCATCAGAAGTACGGAAAGTTTGCTGAGCACCTCCAGATGTACATTATCCTCGGTATTTGGAGCTGCAATCAGAAACAGTAAATTGACAGGTGCTCCATCTAACGCGTCAAACTCTACACCATCCTTTACTACCATAGCTGCCAGTCCCGGTGCTTTCACAGCATCTGACTTGCAGTGTGGAATCGCAATTCCTTCTCCGATTCCGGTTGTTCCTTCTTCTTCTCTTGCAAAAACCCCCTTGCGGTAAGTTTCCACATCGCGGATTTTTCCGCTTTTTGCCATGAGATCAACCATTTTGTTTAAAACATCCTGTTTTCCGGCTGCAGAACCGTTCAGTTCAATGCTCTCGGCTGCAAGCAAATCTCTGATTCTCATAGTATACCCTCCTTAAAATAATTTTTGATTTGCATCCATCAATGCAAGTACTTCCTTTTTTGTTGCCAGTTCTTCGGAAAAAGCACTGGCACTTCCGGTACATACACCATAGCGGAACGCATCTGCATAGCTGCCACCATTTAAATATCCATATATAAAACCAGCCACCATGGAATCTCCGGCGCCTACCGAATTGACGAGCTTTCCTTTCGGTGCCTCAGCCCGGAACTCCTGACCGTCTTCCGTCACAAGGACGGCCCCGTCACCTGCCATGGAAACAAGAACATTTCTTGCACCTTTTTCCTGCATGCGTTTTGCATATGTGACAACATCATCCTTATCATTGATTACCGTGTGGAAAATCTCTCCCAGCTCATGATTGTTTGGTTTGATCAAAAACGGATGATAAGCAAGTACGTTCATCAGCAGATCTCTGGTCGCGTCTACTACAATATTAAGTTTCTTGTTCTGCAGATGCTCCATGATATCCATATACATGGATTCCGGCATTGTATCCGGGATGCTTCCGGCAAGTACCAGTGTATCGCCATCCTGCAATGCATCCAGTTTTCCGTAAAGCTTCCGGATATCTTCTGATGCAATCTTTGGTCCCTGTCCGTTGATTTCCGTCTCGGTCTGTGCCCGGAGTTTTACGTTGATACGGGACAATCCTTCGGTAACGTGAATAAAATCTGCGGTAACACCTTTCTCCTGAAGAAGCCGTGTGATGGCATCTCCGGTAAATCCTGCCATAAATCCAAGTGCTGTGCTTTCTTCCCCGAGATTTTTCAGTACCATTGAAACATTGATTCCTTTCCCACCCGGAAAAATAATTTCCTTGCTGGTACGGTTGACCACACCGGTCATAAAGTTGTCCACATTTACAATGTAATCAATGGATGGGTTAAATGTTACGGTATAGATCATTCTTTCACCTCCACAATATTTTTGTATTTTTTAAGTGCCGGCTTGTACAGCTCCGTTGTTAAGATGGTTGCCTGTTCAAAATCAGCAAATTTCACACTGGAAAGCTGGTCAAACTTGCTGGCATCTGCCAGAATATAGCAGCGTTTGCAATTCTTCATGGAATATTTCTTTACCATGGCTTCCTTGATCTCCGGGGTGGAATATCCTTTGCTGACGCTGATTCCATTCGTTCCCCAGAATCCTTTGGTAAAATTATACTTGGAAAGCATCTCCATGGCTTCCTCCCCGACGATCGCCTCTGTCTGGGATTTGAATTCGCCTCCCAGCAGATAAACACGGCAGCCCTTTTCCGCCAGAAGCTTTGCATGGCTGATGGCATTTGTCACAAACACCGCCTGCGTCTCCTTAATAAAAGGGATCATCGCCTCGGTGGATGTTCCGGCATCCAGATAAACAAAATCATCCGGGCGGATGAGGGATGCTGCATACTTTGCAATTGCATTCTTTTGTTCCGCATTCATCGTCTTACGGTTTCTGACATCCTCATCATGTGTACTCACACTCGGCCGTCTGGCGATTGCACCGCCATGCACTTTTGTCAGAAGACCATTCTCATCCATTGTGATTAAGTCCCGGCGAACGGTTGATTCTGAAGCGTCAAGTGCAGTCATAAGTTCCTGTATTGTGGCACTTCCCTCCGCTTCTATTATGGACAGTATCCTTGAAAATCGTTCTTCAGCAAGCATATGCCTCACTCCTTTGTTTTCTTTTTCGTTCACAATCTTTCAAAATCGTTCATTTGACGGTTCTTATTATAGTTACATTTTCTGTCATCGTCAATCACTTTCCGTCAAAATCATTCACAAAAACAGAACTGGGATTTTGTGCATAATGTCATGTTATTGAACAAGGCGGCTATGGCTCGAAAGGACAGGGGAGGGGGGACACCAATGGCAATCCGGCTCATGCTCCTTGCAATTAAGAGGCTGTAGGAATTTTTATTTCAATTATTATCAGGCGGACGCAACCGGTGGTCATTCGCCTTCCGGGCTCAGTGACCACCTGCCTCGTACATCCATGTACGAGGCTTGCTGAAAATTGAAAAAATTCCAACAGCCTCTAAAATGCAGGAGAAATCGCCGGGTTGCCATTGGTGTCCCCCTCCCCGGTCCTTTCTACCTAGCAGTTTACAGTACAATTGTTTCACACCATGTCAAAAGCCTATTATGTTTTGTAAAAAGAACAGCATACTTATTGAGAGTATGTGTATTATTTGCTACAATATCCCCGGAATATGACAAAACAGGTTTTTCTGTGAGTTTCTTGGTATTATCTTATAGAAATGCAGAAAACTTTATTTTACAATGATCCATTACAAACACAAGGAGGAATTATCATGAGAGGCGTTGAAACCCGAATTCAGGAAATCCGTCACAAAATTTTTACAGAAGTAGCCCGTATGGCTTATCATACCGAATGGCCTGTAAAGGAACGTATGGAAGAACTTCCATATAAGATTATTCCGGGAGAAACCGGAAATTTCAGAAACGATGTATTTTTGGAGCGTGCAATTGTAGGCGAACGCCTGCGTCTGGCAATGGGTCTGCCAAACCGCAGTGCTGCAGAGCATGCCCCGGTATCCGATGGCATTGAAGCTGCTGACCAGGCAGAAACTTACTATACTCCGCCTCTCATTAATGTCATTAAATTTGCCTGCAATGCCTGTCCCACAAAACGTGTGCACGTAACAGACGGCTGTCAGGGATGTCTGGCACATCCCTGTATGGAAGTATGCCCGAAAGGAGCTGTTTCCTTAGACCGTACCACCGGCAGATCTATCATTGACCAGGAGAAATGTATCAAGTGCGGCCGCTGTGCAAGTGTCTGCTCCTATAACGCCATTATCATTCAGGAACGTCCATGTGCCAAAGCGTGCGGTATGGATGCCATTACTTCAGATGAAAACGGCAAAGCCAATATCGATTATGACAAGTGTGTTTCCTGCGGTCAGTGTCTGGTAAACTGCCCATTCGGTGCCATTGCTGACAAATCCCAGATTTTCCAGACAATCCGTGCCATCCAGTCCGGTGAAAAGGTTTATGCAGCTGTCGCTCCCGCATTTGTCGGTCAGTTCGGACCAAAGGTTACCCCTGGCAAGCTGCGTGCTGCCATGAAAGAACTCGGGTTTGCAGACGTTTTTGAGGTAGCAATCGGTGCGGATCTGTGTGCAAAGCAGGAAGCAGAAGATTTCTTAAAAGAAGTGCCGGATGAACTTCCATTCATGGCAACTTCCTGCTGTCCGGCATGGTCTGTCATGGCAAAGAAATTATTCCCGGATCACGCCAACTGTATTTCCATGGCACTGACTCCGATGACATTAACTGCACGTCTTATCAAAAAGCATAACCCAAATGCGAAGGTTGTCTTTATTGGACCATGTGCGGCTAAAAAACTCGAGGCAATGCGCCGCAGCGTCCGCAGTGAAGTAGATTTCGTGCTCACCTTTGAAGAAATGGCGGGTATTTTTGATGCAAAACATGTGGATCTGGAAAACATGGAAGAAGATCCGGATGGTGTAAGTGACGCTTCCACCGATGGAAGAAACTTTGCCGTTGCCGGTGGCGTTGCACAGGCTGTCGTAGATGTCATCAAACGGGATCATCCGGAACAGGAGATCAAGGTGGCAAATGCCGAAGGATTAAAGGAATGCCGTCAGCTTTTAAAGCTTGCCACATTAGGCAAATATCCGGGTTATCTGCTCGAAGGCATGGCCTGTCCGGGCGGATGCGTCGCCGGAGCCGGAACCATGCAGGCAATCAAGAAATCCCAGACAGCGGTCGGTCTGTATGCCAAGAAAGCAAACCATCAGTTCTCAAGCGAAACCGAATACATCAAAGAACTGGATAAACTGGTCGATTAAATATCTGCCATATAAAAAAGCTCTGCGCTTTCGAAAATTTCGAAAACGCAGAGCTTTTTGTCTGTTCTTTTACTGTACCTGAATCCCGGTATCGAAGGTCCATTTCCACTGTCCAAAGGAAGATGTGTATCCGCTGGTTCCTGCAATATCATTGTCAATCATGATTCCGCTGCATGTAGAATGAATCCGCCAGTACTTACTGTTTCCATACTTATGCACAATCGTGCGGCCACTGTAACTGTACTTATCTCCTGCAGATCTCTTAATCGTTCCTTTCGCATAGACACCAATATCTTCCAGATAATCTTTTACCGCTTCCATTGAAGAAAATTCTCCGAAATATATGGCTATATGAGAGGAAGAACCGCCCTTGCCATAAACAACAACATCTCCAAGTTCCAACTGGGAAAGGCTTTTCCCACTGCTTTTTCTTCCAATAGACTTCTTTGTGCCGGAATTCCACTGGATCGCACCCTTTGTTGCAACCCCTGTTGTATACGAAATACTCGATCCGCTTACCCAATCCCTGGTACAATGTGCTCCAACACTGACATTTTTCAGTGCAGTCCCTTTCCGTCCCTTACTCTCCAGACGATTCAGGGCTGCCCGTGTGTATCCACTGCAGTCACAGCGGATTCCATCAACCACACTGCCATAACTCTTTCCCAGAAATCCCTTACACAATGTTTTCCGGTAATTATCCTGTGCCATAACCGCGGTATGATTCTTCGATGCTGCTTCTGCCGGTGCTGCAGTACCCCCTACTACAACTGCCGCCAGCAAAATACCTGCGATCAGCTTTCTGCCCCATGTAAACTTAAACTTCAATGCACTTCCTCCAATTTGTTACAACTTTGTTACTTAACTATAACATATTTTAACAATAAGTAAAACCTTTTTCAAGAAAAATGTGCAAAAAAGTTTCATTTTAATCTCAATATTTATGCGTTTTTAATACACTTCATCAGTTCACCGCAATTTCCAGTTGAAATCTTTTCTCCATCTCTTTCAGATAACGTTCATTGTAACTTGCAGCCACAAGCATTGGTGCATATGCATCCCTTCCACTAATGCGGAACATATAGGGAAATGCTCCAAAATGCTCCAGATACTGCTCTGCAAAATCCAAAATTCCCCGCTGGATTTCCCGGATTCCCTCCGGATTGTAATCATATTTTCCAAACTCCAGCGTAATATCCAGTGCATTCAGATAAATACTTTCATTTTTTGTATGGTATCTGCCCAGATGAAACCCAAAAAAAGAAGGTGTCAATGAGGAAAGTAACAATTCCCAGAATACATTGTAGTCCTTATTCGGATCATGTTTTTTCAGCAGATCCCGATTCATCTGTCCGGAATACAGATATGACACAAGCCTGCCATCCTGCAGAAATGGATCTGATGCATCCGGCTCTGCGTTATGGACTGTATTAGTTCCTGCAACAATTCCTGTAATTTTACAGTCCATTCCCCATACCCGATTGACCAAATGGGAAAGTGCAATCGCTCCGCTTCCCGCCCATCCAATATCAACTGCTGCTACATGCTTACATCCCTGTAAAATCTCTCTGTAATACGTTTCTGCTGCAAGCTGCTGTTCCTTATAACATGCAGTCACTTCATCCCATTTTGCCTCTATAAACCGCCGAAGCAAGTATGCATTCTTATCTGTAATCTCATCGTTTTCCTGCAAATCAATAAACTTTTGTTTCTCTTTTATGCCGTTTTTCTTTTCCCATGCCGTCCAGATTTCCGGCCAGGCCGAAAGCTCCGGGATCAACTTCTCCAGTTCCATAGAACGCAATGCGTCCCCGATAGAAACCTTTTGGTTCACCTTGTGATAAATAAACCTTCGGAAAAAATCGTGCTTGTCCTCATCTGCCATCAGTTTTGTAGCAGCCTTGCGGGACCAGTAAACATATACGGTTCGGTCATCCGGATATAACTTCTGATAAACCCTGCGAAGAATATCTCCATCCCGCGCGAGAAACAGTACTTGATCCAGATGATGCTGCTCGTAATACGCATGAATAAAATGGCAGTACCCCACAACAAACAACCCGCCGTACACATATCCATACTCGTATTCCATGCTGAATTTTTCTGTACCATTATACAAATGATTCGATACCAGCCCACGGTATGCCCCGCCGATCATGGATGACATATCCATCGGACGGTACAGTAACACATTTTTATTTACATTCTGATAGGGCATGATAGCAAGTCCGCATTTCTGTGCCATTTTATGATCACTGTGCGGATTATCTCCAATATGCACGATACGATTACCAGAAAAATCCCGAAGCACGCGGTGGAACAGAGCTCCACCGGCTTTATTCTCTCCATACTCATTGGAGATGTAAATACGCTCCGCTCCCGTATATCCGGCTTTCTGCAGTATTCTCTCAATACAGGAGCGTGGAAGATACATGTCCGAAACAATGATCATGCGCTTTTCCAGTTCTTGCAGACGTTTCCATACCTGCAGCATATACGGATTTGCATAGCAGAGTTTTTCCTCGATTTCGCACTCCAACTGCATCCCCTCCATGGCATCCAGTCCGGTATCTTCCGCCAGATTTTCCCAGATATCCTGTAGTGTCACTTCCATGTGTCCGTTTTTCTGCCTGCATTTCATCCGGGCATCCCATTCTGCCCATACACGTAAATTCTTAAAATCGAGGAAATCAAATTTTTCTCCAATCAGATAAAACACATCTGTCGGCGAAGAAAACGGGCGAAAAATCAATGTATCAAAAATATCAAATGAGATCACATCGTAATCTTTGATTTTTCTGACAAAATCCTCTACAGGAAAAAACTCCTCATCTTTCCAGTGTCCTTCGGATTCGCTGGTTTTTATCATCAATTTGCGTTTTTCATATATTTCCATCTCTGGAATTCTTCCGAGAAATCTACAGAACAATACATAATATGCGAAATTTATCCACAACAAATATGCCCAGGAAAACATTCTGCGCATACCGGTTGCATCATCATGTACCTTATGATACCGGTATGAAATTCCCGGATGCCTGTTTACCAGAAAACTGTATACTTCACTTCTCATATCTTAAAAACCTTTTTCGCCCGGTGCTCCACAAACCGCCAGCATATCGCATTCTTTACCCTGCAGCTTTTTGCCTTCTGCAGTTTTTTGTGATACTTCCCCGCATCAATCCGCTTCAACCACCCCATGCCTTTCAGGAAATCATTCATTGCAAGGATCACATAATACTCCGAAAGCCAGTCTCCTTTTACATGAAACGCCGTCATCTTATCCTTCCACTGCTGCAAAAGCTGCAAAGGCTCCGGCAAAAAACCATAGAGCTGGTTCACAAACAGCGGGTTTCGCGTGTCATAATACTGCATGAGAGGTGTCATCCGCTTGTCGTATGTTTCATGCCACACCTGCACTCCTTCAATAATGATCGGCTTTTTGCCGCATCGCAGACCATATTCCACATCATCACAGTGGATGAAAAACGGAAGCACATCATTTTCCTGTACAAATACATATGGAAAACAGCAAAACCACCAGCCACCGTAATCCGCATCCGCGTCGTAGATCACTCTGCCCTGTGTGTATTCCATCTCCCGGACATCGCGCATGAACTCCACATGCGAAACCATTCCCCGGTTCCACTTCTCCGCCGCCGTGTACTGGATATATGGATCATCCATGCAAAACATGCGTCCCGCTACCGGGCGATCCCTGTCCGCCTCCCCAACCTCAGATAAAAAATCAAACAGCAGATAAAAGCTGCTGATGTCAAAGGCAACATCATCATCCATAAAAATGACATGGGTAAATCCCTCATTTCGTTTACGGATCTCCTCAATTCCTCTCTGAAATCCACCGGAACCTCCTGTATTCCTGTTATAAATACAATGCACATACGGACTCTCCGGCAATTGCAGACTGCTGCCATTGTCCACCACAAAAATATGAAGCCTTCCGTAATACTGCGGGTTGTCCGGATTGAAAAAATCCGATGCCTGCAAAAGCGACAGATTTCTGTGAATAAATTCTTCACGCTGGAATGTGCAGATATTCAATGCAATTTTCACTTCGTTTTTCATGATCACTGCCTCTTAAACTTTTTCAATGTTTATATATCAATAATTGAGCATATTCTCATCAAGCAGAAAATCAAAGATATTCATAACAAGAACCCCGTCCTCATTATAGTAAGGTCCCGGCGAATCCTTCGTAATAATAATTTTTTTGAAGGCATCCCCTGTCAGCATCAAAGAACGTTGTTCCTGTTCCATCTTTGCCTGATCAGGCATCGCATAAGCCGACTGAATATAGTAACGCTTTGATCCTTTGTTGCAGACAAAATCAATTTCCAGCTGCTTGCGCACACTGTTTCCCTTTTCATTGGTACTGTTAATTTCAATAACTCCCACATCGACATTGAATCCGCGAAGCTTTAATTCGTTAAAAATAACATTTTCCATAGTATGCGTTTCTTCCAACTGGCGGAAATTGAGCCGTGCATTGCGAAGCCCCATATCCGTAAAATAATATTTTACGGGTGTATCAATATATTTTTTTCCTTTGATATCATACCGTATCGCACTGTCAATCAAGAAGGAATCACACAGATAATCAATGTAGTTTTTGATTGTACCGGCACTGATACTCTTCTGCTTCATGCTCTTAAACGTCGCTGACAGCTTTGTCGGATTTGTGAGTGAACCGATGGCAGAAGAAAGAATATTTAAAAGTTCCTCCAATTCCGCACGGTTCCGGATTTTATGTCTGCCTACAATATCTGAAATATAAGTTTCCTCGAACAGCGCCTTTAAAAATGTAATTTTTTCTTCCGGCGTTTTAAAATTCAAGACAAGCGGAAGCCCGCCATATACCACATACTCCCGCCAGCCATTCTCCTTTGTCCCCGGATAAACAGACATGAACTCGGCAAAACTGAGCGGGTACATATGAACTTCATCTCCCCTGCCGCGAAATTCCGTAATTACATCTTTTGAAAGAAAATGTGCATTGCTTCCTGTCACATAAATATCTACATTTTTCATACGGATCAGACTGTTAAGCACAGCTTCAAATTCATCCAGAAGCTGAACCTCATCCAACAAAACATAATACATATCCTCATCCTGAATCTGTTCTTTCATATACGGATACAAAACCTCCGGATCACGAAATTTTCTATTTTCAAAAGAGTCAAAGGCAATTTCTATAATATGCCGCGGATTCACTCCCTCTGCCAGCAGATGATCTTTAAACAGATTAAAAAGCAGATATGATTTTCCACAACGCCGAATCCCAGTTACCACCTTAATCAATCCGTTGTGTTTCTTGCTGATAAGCTTATTCAAATATATATTTCTCTTAATTTCCATACAATGCGCCTCCTTCTATTGGTTACTTTTGCATATTCCTGCGCTTTTATTCAATAGAATTATAGCATAGTTTTGTATGTTATCCAATCTCTATTAGTTATTTTTGCATATTCCTGCGCTTTTAATCAATACATTTGATTTCTGGCACATTCCAGAGCACTTGCAATCACCGCATCCATATCATAATACTTGTACTCGCCAAGACGTCCGCCGAAGATCACATGCTCCTCCTGCTCGCCAAGCTCCTTGTACTGCTGATACAGCGCGCCATTTTTCTCATCATTTACCGGATAATATGGCTCATCGCCCACCTTCCACTCAGAAGAGTATTCGCGTGAAACAACGGTCTTTGGCAGATCATTGCCTGCATCATCCTTGCCAAACTCGAACCATTTATGCTCGATGATACGTGTCCAAGGTGTCTCAGCATCTGTGTAGTTCACTGCCGCATTTCCCTGGAAGTTTGGCTTGTCTAAAAGTTCTGTCTCAAACCGCACGGAACGATATTCAAGCGCGCCAAGCTAATAATCAAAATAAGCATCAATGGCACCTGTATAGACAACCTTCTCTGCCATCGCATCATACTCTGCTTTGTTTGCAAAATAATCGGTAGAAACCTTTACTTCAATACCAGCCAGAAGGTTCTCCACCATCTTCGTGTAGCCGCCCATCGGAATACCCTGATACAGCGCATTGAAATAATTGTTGTCAAATGTCAGACGGACTGGCAGACGCTTGATGATAAAC
>OHMA01001071.1_pt1 | contig 12563 bp, 8 predicted proteins | sample 1569171 | NCBI WGS metagenome assembly OHMA01 (sample SAMEA3879580, study PRJEB24766) | human gut metagenome | biome: human-associated habitat; feature: feces | place: USA | collected 1985/1987
TAAGGAATTTTTAAGAAAATCTTAATGGAAAACAAAAGATGATTAATTAAAAATAGGTTAAAATATGATAGTATACTAATAAAGGGAAAATATTGTAAATAGGGGGAGTAATAATGAAAAAAACAATAAATAAAAAAATATTTAGTGTTATTTTATGTATTTTTATATTTAGCTTAGTTATGCCAAATATAAAAGTAAGTGCAAGCAAAAATGAGACTAAGTATGATGTAACAATAAATTATGGTATAGATGGGAAGTATAGAGCTCCAAAATATATGCCAGTTAATATTGAAGTTAAAAACTTAGAAAAAGATTTTAATGGAGAAATAGAAGTTAGAGTTGCAAGTGATAATTTTGGTGGATATGACTCATATTCAAAAGAAGTTACGGCAACGGCAGGAGAAAATATAAACATTACAATACCAGTAAAGTTTATGGAAAACTCAACTAATGGAACTGTCTGTATAGTAGAGAATAATAAAGTTCTATATGAAAAAACATTATTAATTTCTTCAGGTAGAATTTCAGAGGGAAATGCATTTACAGGAGTATTAACAGATGATGCTACAGCGTTAGGACATCTAGGAGATATAACATTTTCAGATTCTACACACTCAAATGTAGGAAAAATGAGCTTAGTTAAATTAAATGAAAATTTATTAAGTGAAAATGGACTAAATATAGCTGGATTAGATTTAATAGTAATTAATAACTATAACACAGCAAATTTAAAAGAAGAACATTACAGTGCGTTAAACAATTGGGTTAATGAAGGTGGAACATTATTAATAGGTGCAGGTGCTAATGAAAGTAAAACAATTAATAATATAAATAAAGGTTTTTTAAATATTTCTTCAAGTGGTACTACTGAAAAGAGTGTTGTAACTGTTTCAGAAAACTTAAATTTAATATTATCACAAATAAACTTTGAAGGAGCAACAGTTGCTAATAATAGTAATGGAAATAATTTAGTATATTCTTTAAATAGAGGTGCAGGAAAAATATTAGTAACTGCATTTGATTTAGGTTTAGAACCATTTATTTCAAGTAGTGATTCAGCTCTTATGCTACAAAATATGTTAATAGGAACTTTTGATAAAATTTATGAACAAAACTATAATGGTGGATATTCCCAAGATAGTTACGAAATAAGCAATATATTAACAAGTATTCCAGTTGAAAAAATGTTAAGTACAGTAACATTAGGTATAATACTTGGAGTTTATGCAATTTTAGTTGGGATAGTTTTATATCTTATACTTAAAAAAATGAAAAGAAGAGATTTAACATGGATAGTTATACCATTAACTGCAATTGTATTTACAGTAGTAATTTATTTATTAGGAAGTAAAATGAAAATTAAAGATGTTGTAGTAAACAATATTAATATTATAACTACTGATGAAGAAGGAAAAGGTCAAATAAATGGATATATTGGTATTGCAAGCAAAAATAAAGGTAATATTAAAGTAGAAAAAGAAGAAAATTTAGAAATAAAGTATATAGATGATAATTATTACTATTATGGAGATACAGAAAGTAAATCTAAAAATTTAAGAGTTAAAACAACATATACAAATAATAATTCTTATTTTACAGTAGCTAATAATAATGTATCTGAAATGAACAAATTTAAAGTTTCAGGTAAAGAAATAGTAATGCCTAAAATAGAAAATACTTTGAAAATTAAAAATGGAAAATTAGAAGGTACTATTAAAAATAATTTAGATGCAGATATTAAAAAGTTAATAATAGTTTCAGGGCAAAGTGTCTGGGAGATAGGAACAGTAAGTAAAGGTGAGGAAATTTCAATTACTGATTTAGTTTCTAAAAACTCTTTTGGTATTTATAGTTATGCTGAAAGTTTAACTAGTGAATATTATGAATCAAGATGGAATGATGAAATAGATTCAAATAATCCGAAATTTAAAAATGTAGAAAGATATGCTTCTTTATTAAGAGTATTAGGAAGTAATAATTATGTGGGAACTACAACAAAGATTATTGCTATTACAAATTTACCAATAGATTATAGCTTAAAGTTAGAAAGTAAATCAATTTCAACTTATGACTTAACAGCAGTAATACAAGATGCAAATATAGATTTTAAGGATGAAAATGGAAACCTTAATTTCCCAGAAGGTTACTTTAAATACAAGGTAAATCATATAGATTCAGCTGTATATTTTGATTATTATGAGGGCTATATTAATGGTAACGGAGAAGTTATTTTAGATTATGAAATTGATAGTAATGTGGATGTAAAAGAAATAAATATTAATGTATTTACTAATAGATGGGGATATCAAGCTGGAATTGATGGAGAGTATTATATTTACAATTATAATACTAACCAATATGAAAAATTTAGCTTGTCATCAGGAAGCTATAAAGTAATAAATGATGGAAGCTATAGCTCAAATAATATAATAAAAATCAAAGTCGTTGCTAATAATGAGAAAGAGACCGCGGCTCCTCAAATAAGTATAAAAGGGGTGGAGAAGTAATGCTAGTTATAAAAAATCTTGAAAAATCATATGGAAGCTTTAAAGCTGTAAAGGGATTAAATTTAGAAATTAAAAAAGGTGAAATATTTGGTTTTATAGGTCCAAATGGTGCTGGAAAAAGTACAACTATGAAAATTATATCTGGACTTTTATCTCCAGATAGTGGAGAAGTTTATGTAGATGGAATAGATGCAATAAAAAATAATAGAGCCCTAAAAGATAAAATTGGATATATGCCAGACTTCTTTGGTGTGTATGATAACTTAAAGGCAATTGAATATTTAGAGTTTTATGCTTCAATATATGGAATTGTAGGAAAAGAAGCTAGAGAATTATCTATGGATTTACTTAGATTAGTTAATTTAGAAGATAAGTATGACGCATATGTTGATGGATTATCAAGAGGTATGAAACAAAGATTATGTTTAGCTAGATGCCTTGTTCATAATCCAGATCTTTTAATATTAGATGAACCAGCTTCAGGAATGGACCCAAGAGCTAGATATGAAATGAAGGGGATACTAAGAAACCTAAAAGAAATGGGTAAGACAATAATAGTTTCTTCTCATATATTACCTGAGCTTGGAGAAGTATGTACTAATATAGGTATAGTAAAAAATGGAGTGGTTGTATGCCAAGGTACTGTAGAAGAAATAATGACAAGAGCTGCAGGGGCATCACCTATAGTATTTACAGTATTAGATAAAGAAGAAGAGGCAATAAAGCTTCTTAAAGAATTACCATATGTAGATAATATAAAAATTGATGGTAAGAAAATTACAGCTAGTGTAATAGGAAATGACGAAGATATATGCAATCTTTTAAAATGTTTAGTAGTAAAAGATATTCCAATAATAAATTACAGCAGAGCAGTTGGTAATTTAGAAGATGTATTTATTCAAATTACAGCAGATAGTGATGAAGAGGAGGCGTAAAAATGAGAGTGAATCCAGTTTTAAGAAATGAAAGTAAAATAGCTGTTAGAAGTATTAAGTTTACATTAATGATATTTGCATATATAGCAGCATTATCAGTAGCGGTAATGATTTATTATGCTTCAGTAAATTCACAAGTTTTTTCTAATGGATTATATCTAGAGTCATCAACTATATTTTATGTTGTAATGGCAATAGGGCAAGCTGTATTACTATTTTTTATAGTTCCAGCATTAACATCAACAGCAATATGCTCAGAGAGGGAAAAACAAACTTTAGATATATTATTATCCTCAAAATTAACTCCATTTCAAATAATAATAGGAAAAGTTTCTGCTTCATCACTTAGAGTAATTATTCTTATAATTGCAACAATGCCTCTTTATGCAATTGGAGCTTTAATTGGTGGAATTAAAATGAGTAATATATTTGGGCTTATAGTATTTTTTATTGTTAACACTATATTTGTAAGCTCAATAGGTGTTTTTGTATCAACATATATAAAAACATCAAAAGTAGCAACAGCCCTTACTTATGGATTAGTATTATTTATTTATGCAGGTATAGTAGCTATTACCTGGGTAATACTTATGGTTACTATTTATCAAATGAGTATTAGTGGGAATATTACATCAACTATGCCTAAGGCATCACCTATAGTTTATATAAGTCCAATTGTTGGATTTGCTAGTTTGCTTTTAAATCAAGTTGGTTTAGGTGGGCAATTTAATAGTATGTTTTCAGAGTTTGGAATAAGTATGCATTCAGAATATATTTCAATAGTTATACAATTAATTCTTTCAGCAATATTTATATATTTAGCAGCAACTAAACTTAATCCATTAAATAAAAAGATTAAAGTTAAATCTAAAAAAGTAAAGGAGTAGGAAGATGAATTCTTTAGATAGAGCTATTTTAGATTTTTTAAATAAGGCATCTAAAAGAATTAAAGCAAACTTCTTATTAAATTTAAGCATAGTAGGGTTAAAGCTTCTACTATGCTTAATCTTTAGTTTGCTATTAATTTCGCTTTTTGTACCAATTCCTTATGTTTTAGAAATTTCTCTTGGGATATTAGTTATAGGATTAATAATTATATTAATATATGGATTTGTTAAAGCACCTAAAAAAGATAAGGTTGCATTAATAGTAGATTCTAAGGGGTTAGATGAAAGACTTATCACATCATTAGAGCTTATAAATTCTGATGATAATATATCAATGGCCCAAAAGAAGGATACAGTTGAATATATTAAAGGTTTTGATATAAAAAAGAATTTAAAAATTCATATTGATAAAAAGCAGATGTTATTAGTTTTAGTACTTGTATTTATGTGTATTTTAGTAATGTTTGTACCAAGTAATGCAAGAAAAGAAGCTCAAAAAATAAGAGACTTTGATAAATATCAAAAGACAGTAATAGAAAAGGTTGAAAAGGAAAAAGAAGAGATAAAAAAATCAGAGGATTTAAGTGAAGAAGAAAAGGAAGAGCTTAAAAAGATTTTAGAAGATGCAAAAAAAGAATTAAAGGAAAGTGAAAAGAAATCTGAAGTAAATAAGACTTTAGAACGTTTAGAGAAAAAATTAGAAGATAAAAAGGAAAGCTTAACTTCAGATAAGGCAAAGGAAGCCTTAGAAAAGGCAAAGAAGGATTTATTAAAAGATTTTAATAAAGAAAAAGAAGAAAGTGCTAAAAAAGATGTTAATAAATTAGTAAATGAACTTATGAAAAAGCAGGAAAGTAAGCCTTTAGGAGAAGCTATATTAAACGGAAATCAAGATGCTATTAATAAAGAATTAGCTGAGCTTCAAAACAAGCTATCAAGTATGAATAGTGCAGAATTAAATGCTCTTTCAGAAAGTTTAAAGGATGCTGCTTTAGAAATGAGTGATGAGGAATTAGCACAGGCTTTAGAAAATGCAGCAAATTCAGTATTAGATCAAAAGTTAGATGCACAAAGTTTATCAGAAGCTATTACACAATCAGTAAATAATAGCAATGGTCAAAACCAAAATCAAAGTAACGGACAAGGTCAGGGCCAAGGGCAAGGTTCAGGTCAGGGAGCAGGTCAAGGTCAAGGCGGTGGTCAAGGACAAGGTGGATCAGGAGGTAATGGATCAGGCTCAGGTTCTGGATCTGGAACAGGCTGGAATACTGGGAGTACTGTAGGAAAAGAAAATGATTTAGAAAATTCTACAGGAGAGCAAATATATATTCCAGGAAGAAATGAAGGTAGTGATTCGAATCTTACTGGAAATAAAAATGATGGTGGAAATACCCAGCAAATAGAAAGTCAAAATGGTCTTAATGTAGGTGGAGAAAAGGTAGATTACGATAAAGTAATAGGTGATTATAGTAATAGTGCTTTAGAAGGAGCTAATAATAGCAACTTACCACAAAGCTTAAAAGATCTTATAAAAAACTATTTTGAAGGATTAAATTAAGAGGTGATAATAATGGAAATAAATGAACAATCAATAATAAAGGTTTCAGAAAAAATAAAAAGATGTGAAGAGGAAATAGGAAAAGGGATAATAGGTCAAAAGGATACTATTAGAAATGTTTTAATAGCTATTTTTGCAGAAGGAAATGTTTTACTAGAAGGTATGCCTGGTATGGGTAAAACTCAATTAGTAAAAACAATAAGTAAGGTGTTAAACTTAGATTTTTCAAGAATACAATTTACTCCTGATTTAATGCCAGCAGACGTTGTAGGAACAAATATTGTAGTAAAAGAAAATGATAATACAGTATTTAAATTTGAAAAAGGACCTGTATTTACAAATTTATTATTAGCAGATGAAATTAATAGAGCAACGCCTAAAACTCAATCTGCTCTTTTAGAAGCAATGGGAGAAAAAACAGTAACAGTAGGAAAAATAACATATGAAATGCCAAAGCCATTTATGGTACTTGCAACACAAAACCCTATAGAGCAAGAAGGAACATATCCTCTTCCTGAAGCACAGCTTGATAGATTTTTATTTAAGTTAAATGTAGAATTCCCTAGTCTTGAAGAATTAAAGGATATTATGGATTTAACTTTAACAAATAATAGTCCAGAATTTAATAATGTCTTAGAAGGTAATGAAATATTAGAACTTAGAAGAATTATTAAAGAAATTAAAATAGCAGAACCAGTTAAGGAATATGCATTAAAGCTTATACTTGCAACTCATCCAGAACTACCAAATGGAGCAGAGATAGCTAAGCAATATGTAGAAGCAGGAGCAGGTCCAAGAGCAGCACAAGGTATAATTGCAGGAGCAAAGGTGAGAGCTGTAATGGAAGGTAGACTTAATGTATCTTTTGAAGATATAAAAGAACTAGCATATCCAGTATTAAGGCATAGAATTATTTTAAATTTTGATGCTATAACGGAAGGATTAAATGAAGAAGCTATAATTACTAAAATTTTAGAAGACTTAAAGGTAGTGTAAAAAATGAGCGAAAAGATGTTTAATGAGGACTTCTTTAAAAAGCTAAATAAAATTAATATGTATATAAATTTTAAGCTTAGTGGGGGAACTCAAGGAGGTCGTAAATCAAAGGCAAAAGGTGTATCTGTAGAGTTTTCAGATTATAGAGAGTATGCCTCAGGGGATGATTTTAGAAGAATAGACTGGAATGCTTATGGAAGATTTGATAAGTTTTTCGTAAAAGTTTTTATGGAAGAAAGAGAAGGGGCATTTAACTTCTTCATTGATAAAAGCAAATCTATGGATTATGGAAAAGATAATAAAAAAGATACAGCTTTAAAAATAGTGGCATCATTAAGTTATATTGCTTTAAATAATCTTGATAGAGTTAACATAAGTACTATGAATGATGGAATTGTAGAAAATTTAAAAACAAGTACTGGTAATAGAGGGTTTCAAAAAATACTAAGAGATTTAGAAGCCTTAGAGTTTAATGGAACTACAGATTTAGCTAAAAGTATAAAGAAAAGACCTTTAAATTTAAGAGGAATATCTATTGTAGTTTCAGATTTTTTAAATAACTCAGGTCTTGAAAGCTTAGAAGATGGGTTAAAGTATTTAGCTTATAAAAAGCAAGAAATAATATTAGTGCAAGTGTTATGTGAAGAAGAAATAAATCCAGAGTTTAATAATGAAATTACACTTATAGATAGCGAAACAGGAGAAAATATTAAGCTTAGTGTAACACCATCATTGATTAAGGATTATAAAGAAACCTTAAAAAATTATAATGAACAAATTGAGAATTTAGCTAGAAAATATGGTGGAAAGCTAATAACTGTTAATTCATCTATGAATATAGAGGAAATAATATTAAGTGAATTTAGTAAACGAAAAGTATTATATTAGAGGGGGAGATATTATGGGTTTTACTAATTTGTGGCCATTATTTTTACTTTTAACTATTCCTCCAGTAATAATGCTTTATATATTAAAGAGAAAGTATAAGGAAGAAGTTATATCCTCATCTTTGTTATGGAAGGAAGTATATAAAAATACTAGAGCCAATACACCTTGGGAAAAGTTTAAAAAGAACATAATGTTATTATTACAAATTTTAATTATATTAAGTGTAATATTAGCACTTATGAGTCCATTTTTAAATTTTGGTGGAAAGTCATATAAAAATGTAATTATGGTAATAGACAATAGTGCTAGTATGAATACATTATATAATGATAAAAATACTAGACTAGATCAGGCAAAAACTCTTGCAAAGGAATATTTGAATAGTACAAAGGATGGTACTAATGCTTATGTAATCTCTTACGATAGTACATCTAATTTACTTTTAAATGGTGATTTCAATAAGGGTAATGCGGAAAATATAATAGATAAAATTAAAAGTACCTATGCAAGTGGTGATATAAGTGATGTTGTATCTTTTGTTAAAGCTATAGGGGATGGTATCGGAGAAGGATATGAAGCTTTAGTTTTTACAGATAAAGAAATATCACTTCAGGATTTGGAAGGAAAAATAGTTTATTTAGGTAATAGCGGATTAAATGCTTCTGTAGATAATGTATCTCATAAGTTTGTAGATAATAAGGTTAAAGTTATAGCTAATGTTACTAATAATGGAGATAGTTTATATGATGGAGATTTCTCTTTATATAATGGTGAAGAATTAGCAGCTGTAGAAAATATAAGTCTTCAAATAGGAGAAACTAAAACATTATCCTTTGAGCTAGATTCTATAAATGGAGATTACTTAAAAGGTGAATTATCAAGAAAAGATATATTAATGGAAGATAATACTTATTATCATGTATTAAGTGAAAATAAAGTTAAAAAGATATTATTAGTTACACAAGAAAATGTATTTTTAGAAAAAGCCTTTAGTGTTATAGAAAATACAGAAATTTATAAAACTAACGATGCAAGTAATATAAGCAGCACCGATGATTTTGATCTTTATATATTTGATAATATTATGCCAGAATCAATTCCAGCTAAAGGAAGCTTATTATTTATAAATCCTAAGTCTAATGAATTATTTAATGTGTTAAAGGGTGGAGAAATAGGGCAGGCAACAGCAGTTAAGGGTTCAGTTTCTTAATATTTAGAAGATACACAGTTTACATTATCAGAGTATAACACTATAGAAACACCATACTATGGTACAAATATTTTAACTGTGGATAATAATTCAATAGGATTTAAAGGTGAATTAAATGATAGAAAAATAGCAGCATTATCTTTTGATTTACATTCAACTGATTTTACACTTAAAAAAGAATTTCCGATTCTTGTATATGAACTTGGGGAAGAATTAATTTCTACAGGAATGGTATATAGTAATAACTTTAAAGCTGGAGAAAAAATAGTAGTTAAATCTTCAGATTATGAAAGTGAAATAAATGTTACTTATCCAAATGGAGAAATTAAAGGAATTAAATCAGGTGATGAAGTACATGGAGAAAAAGCTTTAGGTATATATAAATTAGAACAAAATGATAATAAAGAAAGCTTTTCTGTTAACTTTCCAACAAGTAGTGAAAGTAATACATCAGTAGCAGCAGTTGGAGAAAATGAAAATATAGTTAATGGAGAAAATTCATTAAAAAGTGGAATTAAGTTAACACCATTATTTATATTATTATCAATAATAATAGTAGCTATTGAATGGATATTCTACAAGAAAGGTAATTAGGAGGAGAAAAGTTATGAAATTTGATATAGGAAATCTTTACTTTTTAATATTAATTCCAATACTTATCTTCTTCATTTATTACAGTGTTAAGAAGTTTAAAAACAATAATAAAAATGAAGTGTTAATATTAATAAGCAGAATAGTTATTTTTACTCTGATGCTTTTATCTTTTGCAAATATAACAATAAGTATTAAGGGGAAGAATATCTCTACAGTATTTTTATTAGATGTATCAGAAAGTATAAGTTCTTTTAAAGATAGTGGAGAAAACTTTATAAATAGTGCTTTAGAGATAATGCCAAAGGGAAATAAAGCTGGAGTAATATTATTTGGAGATAATGCAAAGGTAGATAAAGTTATAGATAATAAAAAACTGTATAAAGGGTTAAGTTCAACTCCAATAAGTACAGCAACTAATATTCAAGCAGCAGTAGAAAGTGCAATAACATTATTTGAAGATGGTACATCAAAAAGAATAGTACTTATAACTGATGGTGAAGAAAATAAGGGAGATATATTAAAATCTATTCCACTAATTAATGCAGAAAATATAGACTTAAAGGTATATAAGGTTACAGGAGAAAGCGGTAATGAAATTTATGTAGATAATGTAACTATACCTGATAATATATCTATTGGAGAAGAATTTTCAGTACAAATAGATTTAGAGTCTAATTATAATGCTTCTGCAAAACTTACTCTTTTTAGCGGAAGAGAAAAGGTTGGAGAGCAGACTGTAGAAGTAAAAAAAGGAAGTAATTCTTTCATATTTAGAGATGTACAAAATAGTGGAGGCTTTAAAAGTTATAGGGTTACTGTAGAAGCAGAAGGTGATACAAATAAAGTTAATAATGAGTATAGTGCCTTTACAAATGTAGTAGATAAACCTAATATTTTAATAATAAATGGAGTAAAGGGTGATTCTACAGCACTAGAAGAAATATTAAAAAATGGTGGAGCTAATATAAAAACAATTAGTCCAGCATCATCACCAAGTACATTAAATGAATTGTTAGAATATAAGTCAGTAGTTTTAAATAATGTTTATAAAGATGATTTAACTAATGGATTTATGGAGAATATAGAAAGCTATGTAAAGGACTATGGTGGCGGAGTTGTAACCTTTGGTGGAGAGGATTCCTATGCTCTTGGAGGATATAAGGATACAGCTTTAGAAACAATTCTCCCTGTAAACATGGATAAGAAGGGTAAAAACGAAGTGCCTTCAATAAGTATTAACTTAATAATAGATAAGTCAGGTAGTATGAGTTCAGAGGGTGGAGGAGTTAGTAAGCTAACACTAGCTAAGGAAGCTGCAATGAAGGCTATAGATAATTTAAGAGAAATTGATGATATTTCTGTAATAGCCTTTGATGATACTTATGATGTTGTAGTTCCTACTCAAAAAGTTACTGATAAGGATTATATAAAGGAGCTTATATCAGGAATACAAATAAGAGGTGGAACATCTATATATCCTGCACTTGAAAAAGGTTATAATCTTCAAAGTGAAAGTGAGGCAAAAATAAAACATACTATACTTTTAACTGATGGGCAGGATTCCATTCCTTATTCAACTTATGAACAGCTTTTAAGAAAGTTTAATAATGATAATATATCATTATCAACAGTTGCAGTAGGAAGTGATTCAAATTCAGGATTATTAACACAGTTAGCAGAAAATTGTAATGGAAGAAGTTATTATACTGATATATATACTGATATTCCAAGAATATTTGCTCAAGAAGTATTAATGTCAGTTGGAACTTATATAATAAATGAAGAATTTACTCCAAGTATAGTAAGTAATCATGAAGTATTAGCAGGTGTACAAACTTCAGAAGTAATTCCATCATTGCTTGGATATATAGGTACATCTTTAAAGGATGATGCAATTGAAATATTAAGTTCTAATAGAGATGAGCCAATACTTGCAGTAAGACAATATGGAATAGGGAAAACTGTGAGCTTTACAAGTGATATTGATGGAAGCTTTAGTAAAAATTATTTAACTTGGGAATATGGACCTCAATTAATTAAAAATATAGTTTATTATGCAATACCATCTTATGGTGAAGAGGGACATTTATCTATAACTCAAGATGGTAATGAAGCTAAGGTTGAGTACTATAATGATAATGTTGATTCTAACACTAAAGTAACAGGTGTTTATAATGGAGAGGATGGTACACAAGGAGAGTTTACATTAACTCAAAGTGAACCAGGGAAATTTGAAGCTAATGTTCCACTAAGTGAGCTAGGATTTTATAATTTTAACATTAGACAACAAGATGGAGAAAATATAACTAGTACTTATAAAGGAGCCTTTGCACTTAAATATTCTGATGAATATAAGTTTAATACTAATTCAGTTAAACTAGATTCTCTTGTAAGTGAAACTAATGGATCTTTTATAAATAAGCCTGAAGAAGTTTTTGAAGGAAAACTTGAAAAGGAATATAAGAAGATTAATTTAACTAATTTACTTCTTATATTAGCATTAATATTATTCTTATCTGATATAGCTTATAGAAGATTGAATTTAGATTTTTCTAAGTATATTAAGATTGGTATTAGAAATAAGAAAAAGAAAACTAATGAAAAGAATTTTGTGAAGAAAGAATTAGCAGTAGAAAAAGAAGTTGATAATGCAAGAACTACTGAGAAATCTAGCGATTCTTTAAAAGGTGAAGTTAAGAAAAAAGAGAAAAAGCGTAAGCTTAAAAAAGAGAAGAGGGTAGAGAAATCAAGATCTCAAACTCTTGACACTAATGCATTGCTTAAAAAGAAAAAGGATAGAAATGGGGTATAATTAATACCACAGAGATAAGAAAAAATTCATTTCCTCTGGGAAAAAACTGCTGCAAAGTATATGATTTTGCTGCAGTTTTTTTATTGAGTTATTTATTTTCTAGATAAAATCTTAAAAGGAAGTAAAAGTTTTTTGTAAATATTGAATAATTATTATATTTGTTATATATTATATAT
>OHMA01001080.1_pt1 | contig 12472 bp, 10 predicted proteins | sample 1569171 | NCBI WGS metagenome assembly OHMA01 (sample SAMEA3879580, study PRJEB24766) | human gut metagenome | biome: human-associated habitat; feature: feces | place: USA | collected 1985/1987
GAGTTATTTTAATTTGGTAACAAAAAATGCCGTATTTATGCGGTCTGTGGCGTTTTGCAAACGCCTAAAATAATTCTACTAATGAGAGGTAAGTGCATGTACTATAAGTTAAGACAAGATGTATTGTTTAGACAGTATGATGAGTATGGATTAATAACAGATAATTCTGAATATGGATATAGAATGCTAAATGATATGAAACGTCCGCGTGGCGAAAAATATGTTTCTAATAGTGGTGCAATAATGTTAGCAACACTTGATAAAATACCAAAGTATATTGATGATATAGTCAGTGAATTACAAAATATTTTTGTAGGAGTTGATTTTGAAACATTGAAAAAAGATACCATCGAATTCTTTCAGTATTTTGTCGATGAGGGTTTTTTGACTATTGGTGATAAAATAGAAAATTGTCAGGATTGTGATGATAAAAAAAACGACAAGAAAGAAAAACAAGATAGTACAGCAATTATAATTGGTCAAGATGAATGTGCAAAAGGGGTATTGAATTCAAATGATTTTTTGAGAAGTATACATATTGAAATTGCAAGTGCTTGTAATGAACGATGTGTCCATTGTTATATTCCACACAAGTATAAAACAGATGTTATGGATACTAACCTTTTTTATAGAATTATTGAAGAAGGTCGCAAACTGAATATTATACATGTTACCTTATCTGGTGGAGAACCGTTGTTGCATAAGGAGTTTGGTGGCTTTTTACAAAAATGTAGGGAATTAGATTTGTCTGTGAATGTTTTATCTAATTTGACTTTATTAACCAATGAGATAATAGAGGAAATGAAGAAAAATCCTCTCCTGTCAGTTCAAACTTCCATATATTCCATGAATCCAGATGTACATGACAATATAACTAAAGTTGATGGAAGCCTTGCAAAAACATTGTGTGGGGTAAAAAAACTATTAAAGGCAAAAATACCTATACAAATTTCGTGTCCGGTTATGAAACAAAATAAAGATACTTTTGTTGATGTTATTAAATGGGGATATAACAATAATATTGCTGTTGCGGTTGAACCAGTTATTTTTGCATCATATGATCATTCAAAGAATAATTTGTCTAATAGGTTAAAGTTAGATGAAATAGAAAAGGTTATTGACTGTGAACTTGATGAAGGTTATGGGAATATGATTTGGAATGCAGCAATAGAGAAAGAATCAATGAAGAATGATGATCCAATATGTTCGGTTTGCAGATTTAGCTTTTGCGTATCAGTGAAAGGGGATGTATATCCTTGTGCAGGGTGGCAAACAAATGTTGTTGGTTGTTTGGAAACACAAAATTTGAGTGAAATTTGGAAGAATTCTGATAAGATAAAGTGCTTACGAAAGATTAAACGAAAGGATTTTCCTAGGTGTGTTGATTGCAAGGACAGAGGATATTGTACAGTTTGTATGATGAGTAATTCAAACGAAAACCAAGATGGAGATTTATTTAGAATTAATGAATTTAATTGTAAGGTTGCTGAATTGAAGCACAATAAATTAATTGCTTACAGAAGTAAGAATTCAATGAATGATTAAGACGCTTAAAAGTTGGAAGGGGGGAGTGCTTATTATGGAGAAAATTATTATTAAAGATGCCTATGAAAATAATTTAAAACATTTGAATGTGGAAATACCTCTAGAGGCATTTACATGTGTTACCGGATGTTCTGGATGTGGTAAATCTTCATTGGTCTTTGATACGTTATTTGCAGAGAGTCAAAGAGGATTCCTTGAAGGAATGACAGGAAATATTTTTGGACAAAAATTAATGAATAAACCTAAAGTGATGTCGATAGAGAATCTTAGACCAGCATTGAATATTTCTCAAAACTATTATAATGTTAATCCTAGGTCAACAATTGGAACCATTACGGAAATATCTTATTATCTTAGATCATTATTTTCATTGGTAAATAGTGATGCTAATCATACAGTTCCTGAAAATATATTTTCATCTAATAATCCAAAAACATTTTGTACTAATTGCAATGGATTAGGCATCGAGATGGTAATATCACAAGATCTTTTAGTTCCAAATCCCGATAAGACATTAAGGGACGGTGCTATTCTATACTACAAGGGAGCAGTTGAAAGCAAAGAACAGAAGTGTCTTGAAGCTATATGTGAACATTATGGTATTGATATTGATAAGAAATACTCAAAATTAACAAAAAATGAAATTTATATTCTTTTATATACGGAGGAAGTTTTACGGGTTAAAATTTCATATAAAGAAGGAAAACGAAAAAAACAGCACTTTGTATCACTTCAAGGAGTTATTCCACTATTGAAAAAGCAAATAGAAAGTGTAGATTCAATTAGTCAAGCAACTCCATACTCAAAGTATGCAATAATGACAACTTGCCATGTGTGCAATGGTTCAAAATTAAATCAGAGAACATTAAACTATACCGTAGGTGGATTGAACTATAGTCAGGTAGAAAGTTTAGAAATAAGCTCTTTGAAATTTTGGATTGCAAACTTTAATGATAGCAAAATAACTGAGGATAAGAAAATTTTTGTGAAGCAATTAAAAGATAGTATTCTTCAAAAGATAGATGCATTAGAAAAACTAAATGTTGGATATTTATGTTTAAATAGGTCTGTTCCGTCTCTTTCTGGAGGAGAGAGGCAGCGTATAAGAATTGCAACTCAGTTAACATGCTCGTTAAAAGGTTTAATATATATATTGGACGAGCCTTGTAAAGGATTACATTATAGAGACATAGAGAGTATTATAGATGCAACAAGAAATCTCATTAAAAAGGAAAATACAGTTGTTGCAATTGAACATAATAAAAAGTATATTTCAAAAGCTGATTACAAAATTGAACTTGGACCAGAAGGTGGACCAGGAGGCGGATATTTGATTAGTGCGGGAGCAGAGAATAATGCACAAAGTCTTATTTTAAAGTTCAAAAAAGAAAATGAGTTTGTAGATTATCTTAAATTTGAAAATATAAACTTTAGAAATATTTCAAAACAGAAAGCGATGTTTCCAATCGGGGGGATTACATGCATTACAGGGGTTTCGGGTTCTGGAAAATCAACCTTAGTAACTGCACTTGCAGAAAGTCTTGATAAGAATACAGCAAGAAAATATGGAGAGATTTACGATGGAGAATCAATAAAAAGAATTATTAAAGTAAATCAATCGCCTATTGGAAAAACCCCTCGTTCAACGGTTGTGTCATATTTGGGGATTTTCGATGAAATCAGGATGTTATTTTCGAAAACTAGTATGGCTAAAGAACTAAAATTATCACCTACTATGTTTAGTATGAATATAAAAGGGGGCAGATGTGAGAGTTGTCAAGGCACAGGCCTTCAAAAAATAGAACTTAACTATCTTCCGAGTGCATATATTACATGTCCCGAATGCAATGGACGGAGATATAATGAAAAAATTATTTCAGTAACATATCGAAATAAGACAATACTTGATGTGCTAGAAACACCTATAGCCGAAATTATTGAGATTTTCAATGATACCAAAAAAGTATATTCAGTTTTGAGATGTATGGTAGAATTAGGTTTGGGATATTTGACATTGGGACAGATGTCTATGAGTCTGTCTGGAGGTGAGGCACAGCGCATTAAGTTAGCTAAGGCATTAGGAACATTATCAAGAGGAAAAAGTCTTTATATTCTTGATGAACCTACATCAGGACTGAATGAAATAGATATTGATAGATTTATAAAAGTACTTTTTTCTTTGCAGAATAAAGGGGAAACAATTTTAATAATAGAGCATAATATTGAATTTATTGCTAAAGTTGCAGATTATATCATAGATTTTGGTGTATATGGAGGTGACTTGGGAGGAAAGATTGTTGCACAGGGAAAACCAAGAGATGTATTTGCAAAAAAAGATTCTTCATTATGCGGATTAGATGGATAGAATTTTATGGAGAGAATTTTTATGATGGATAAAAGCATAATTAATCAATGTTCTGTTGTATTGACGAGAAAATGCAACTTAAGATGTAGCTTTTGCTATGCTAAGGACGCTGGTTATTGTGAAAGTGAAATGGTGAGTTTTGAAAACCTAAAAAAAATCATTGATTTTTGCTGTGAGGCTAAGGTAAGGTATGTTTTTTTTACGGGAGGAGAGCCATTATTATATCCGTATCTAGATGATATTTTGGTATATATTAAAGAAAAAAGGCACCCAATAACGACTGCGGTCGCAACCAACGGAATTCTATTTGAAGATTTACTATTTTGCAAAAAAATGATTGATAGTGGATTGGATTATATTGATGTTTCTATAAAAGGCAATAATACACAGAAGTGGGTTAAGAATACAGGATATAACGGATATATTAAACAGCAAAAAGCAATAAAAAATTTGTCTTTGTTAGGAATAGATTTTACATGTTCTATGGTTGTTACTTTAGAAAATGTTTATTATTTGTGTGATTATGTTGAGACAGCACTGAAGAATGGCGCAAAGCAGTTTTCTTTCACGTTTGTTATAGACAATGATAAAAATAGTGACTTAGCAATGTCGGATATAGAAAAGCATAGCCCTTTTGAACTTATTGAAGCATTTATATCGCAGATGGAACAATTAAATAATATGACTAATGATTGGTGGATTGAATATAGCTTTCCATTATGCATATATACAGAAAAGCAGTTGCAATTATTAAAGGGAAGAATGGCGACACCTTGTCAAATTCATAAGAAAAATGCAGTTACATTTGACACACAACTTAATATTTTACCGTGCGATATGTATTTTGATAAAAAAATTGGTAGATTAGGAGAAGATTTTACTAGTTTTAGGGAATTCCTTGAATTAAGAAAAAACAATCCTTATAAGAGCACAATAGAGGAAATTGATAAACTGCCATCAGTTAAATGTAATGAATGCAAGCATTTAGAAAACTGTTTTGGAGGATGTCCGGTTTTATGGAGTAAGTATTCATTTGATAATCTAAGTGAGTATAAGGAAAAATTAAATATTCAATAAAGGATTATGAATATTCCGGGTGAATTTCCATCAGCTGTCCGATGATATGGAAATCTCTTTCTAGATTCACTTTTGTGCATACTGCAATCATAATTTCTATGAGAATATTTGCAAAGGCTGCTACGCACCGCAGATGCGGCAAGGCCTTGACGAATATTTTCATAGAAACAAAATCATAGATGAGTTGACACTGTTTGATGATGATCTGATGAGCCGGGTGTTTGATAAGAATATCGAAGCAACAGAATACGTGTTGCAGATCATTCTTGGAAGAATGATTACGGTGGTAAGTGTCAAGGGGCAGGAAAATTTCAAAAATCCAGTTACAAACGGAAGAAATATTACCTTAGATGTGCATGCAGAGGAAGAAGACGGACAAGAAATTGACATTGAGGTACAAGGTGGAGCAGAGGGAGCGCATATCAGACGTGCCCGTTTTCACAGCAGCATGACAGACGCCCGGATGTTAAAGAAAAAGCAGAAGTTCAGAGACCTGAAGGATTCCTATGTGATCTTTATTTATAAGCATGATAAGTTTGGAAAAGGACTGCCAGTGTATCATATCAATAGACATATAGAGGAAACTGGGGAGTTGTTTTCGGATGGTTCACATATTATATATGTAAATGCAAAATATAAAGGCGATGATGAAGTCGGAAGGTTGATAAGAGATTTTCATCAAAGCGAAGCGGAAAAGATAGAAAATAAGGCATTGGCAGATGGAGTGAAACATTTCAAGGAGACGAAAGGTGGGAGAAAACTTATGTGTGAGGCAGTAGAAAAGTATGCACAGGAAGTTGCTGAAGAAGGAGAGAAAAAGGCGGAAAAGAGAGGAGAAAAGAGAGGAGAAAAACGCGGAGAAAAGCGCGGCATTTCAAGAGGAGAGATACTTAAAATAATAAAGATTACAGTAAAAAAAGTACAAAAAGGCTATACGATGGAGGCCGTGGCAGAAGACTTGGAAGAAAGCGTGGATACGCTGCGCCCGATATATGAAGCGGTAGAAAAAGCAGCACCGGACTATGATGCAGAGAAGATATATGAGAGCCTCGATAAATAGAAGATGATCTTCATGGCAGGGATTCGTATCACAGTTTAAAACAAAATTGTATTTTTAATATTAATCCGTTATACTATATGCAAAGTATAACGGATTTTTAGTAATTAAATAAAACTGTATATGCGTCAGGAGAGATAATTATGTTAACGATTGTTTATGGAGAGGTCGATGAAGCAATTAGCGACCCCGATACTTATTTTAATCATACCTATTCAAAAAAATGGTTTGATGACTCTTTTGTTAAGGAAATGATCCGGGCGGTAGACAAGTCGGAGGTATTGTCATCCCATGCAATTGAAAGTCCTATTCTTGGAATTATTCCGACATCGAAATTGTCTGGTGGGGTAAAGGCACTTATCCTTGTTTATAAAAAGCCGGAGTTGTTGATAGATTGTACTGCATGCGGTGAAAATTGTGCCGAATGGATTCTTAAAATTGCGGAAAAACAGGACACTTTGATCAATTTGAATTATTTTATGGATTTTCCGGAACCGTTTGAACTTAAGATACAAAATACCGGGGCTATTTGTCGCGATTCCAAAGAATTGTATCGTAATTCTATTCATTTTGTGAGGTGATCAGATCATATGATAGGAAAACACAGAGTTCAAATTGGAGATAATACGATCAGATATGACTTTGTATTATCACGCAATATTACCATTATACGTGGAGACAGCGGAACTGGAAAGACTACTTTATATAATCTTATACAGGAAATGAACCAGAAGAAAAACAGTGGGATTGCATGGAATTGTGACTGTGGTTGTTATGCATTGACAGATTTTGACTGGGAGGATGTTATTGAAAGACATCCGAAATCCATTATTTTTGTAGATGAAAATTTCAGTTCAATGAGGAGCGAAAAATTTGCGTCTATTGTGAATTCAGCGGATAATTATTTTGTTTTGATTACACGCGCATATCTTCCAATGCTGGCATACAGTATTAAAGAAGTATATAGTATGCATGTATCAGGAAAATATGCTACGTTAAATAATGAGTATGAGATAACTGTCAATGAACTTCAGAATGTATATAGTTCGACATTAAGTTATCCGCCCCGGCTTATTACGCCGGATTACGTGCTGTGTGAGGATTCTAATTCAGGGTTGGAGATGTTTCATGCTTTAGCTGAAAAAGTTTCAGCAGAATGTCATAGCGCACATGGAAAATCCAACATTCCAGAAAAGGTACTTGATTTTGAGGAAAATAAGACGTATCTCATAATTGTAGATGGAGCGGCATATGGACCGGAGATGGGAGCTACGGTCAGGTACATCGAAGATCATTTTAACTGTTACCTGTATGCTCCGGAATCTTTTGAATGGCTGTTGCTGAAAGTTATGTTTTCAAAAGATCCAATGATTTATCGTATCCTGAAAAATCCAAGTGACTATACAGAGAGCACAAAATACCTGAGCTGGGAGAGGTATTTTACGCATGTACTGGAAGAACATACGAAGGGGACAGAGCTGGAATATCACAAGAAAAAATTAAACAAACAATATCTTTATGCCAAAGCGATGAAAATATTATCAAAGTTTTTATTAAATAGTAATATTAATTTTGACAGGTGCATGGTATAGGAAAAAAGGATGAGATAAAACCAGCGTCTAAGCCCGACACATAAAGAAAGGAGAACGAAAACGATGAAAGCATTAAAAAAACAACAAATTGCGGTCATTTTGGTACTGTCTGTCATACTCAGCACATTTGTAGCTGTTATACCTGTAAGTGCGGCGACGCTGTCTGCACAGCAGTATTTGGAAAAGATGGATATAGCGGCGCGAAACTTAAAATCATATGATTTTACGCAGACAACCGATCAGAAGATGACAATGGAAGGGCAGATCATTCAAAATAAGACGGTGGTAAAGCAAAGCGTATACAACAGTCCTCTGAAGGTAAAAAGCGTAACAGATACAACCACAGTACTTGCAGGAATGAGTTCTAAGAACCAGGCGGTTGCCTATCTGACAAAAGATGCGGATGGATTGCTGTGGGAGTACATTTCTTCCAATGGTTCCGGATATCAGAAAACAGGGATTTTAAACTATACCAATCAGATCAAAGGTATGGATATTTCCATGTATTCGGATGCAAAAATTGTGAAAAAGAAAATAAAAGTCAACCGGATCAATACCGTTCAGATTTCGGCGCAGGTAAAGGGCTCCGATGTGGTGAAATTTTTGGACCAGATGGGAATGAGCAAAGAGATCAATGCGGCAGCTGCTGTGGATTACAATACGTTGCCGGCAATCAAAGTGACCTGTTGGATCGATAAAAAAACCTGCCGTCCAGTCAGAACCACGGCGGATATGAAAGCGTTTATGAACGGGTATATGTCGGCGCTGTATCAGAAGCTGGGACAGGATCTGAAACTTGTTTATTCGCAGGCAAAAGCAACGGTAACCTATAAAAATTTTAATAAGGCTGCAACATTTACCATACCGAAGGAATGCAGATAAAGTATGAAAGAGAAGATATTTAACATCATTTAGATTGGAGATAAAAGCAACAGGGTCAGCAGGATGTTTGATATATTTATCCCATTACAACCCTGGGACGTGTTATGGCAATCAGATAACTGTTTTCCTGGTGCTGAGGGAGGATTTGTCGATTCTTCCCCAGAAGGATACCATATTGCGGATGAACGATATTATGGTCATCCGGGAGGAGAATAAAAAATAACAGAATAGGAAAAAGGTACGCGTTCCGTCAACTTTTCTTGGAAATTTTGTACAAAAATATTTTACGAAAATTATCGAAAACTTATATTGCGAAAAGAGGGCTGTTTCGTTAGAATAATTTTGTAAAAAGTAATGGCCATACTTTTTGTCAACTGGGAAAAGGATATAATGGAAAAGATGGAGGGAACTATGAAAAAGAGATTGTATCAGGCTCTTCTTGGACTTGTACTGTCTGCATCGGTAGCAGCCGGGGGATTTTTTGCTGCAGTACCGCAGACTGCTTATGCGCAGAATGTTGCGACAGATTCGGAGTCCGGATATCATCTTGCAGATAATGTGCAGGATGGTGTGATTTTGCATTGTTTTGACTGGACATACCAGCAGATCATCGATGAATTGCCGGATATTGCAAAAGCCGGATTTTCATCGGTACAGACGTCTCCGGCGCAGCTGGCCGTGAAGGGAAACAGTATCTGGTATTATCTGTACCAGCCGAATTGTTTTGCTGTGGGAGATTCCGGACTGGGATCGGAGGCAGATCTGAAGAGACTTTGTACAGAGGCGGACAAATACGGAATTAAAGTGATTGTGGATGTGGTTGCAAATCATCTGGCAGGAGATCACAGCAATATTGATTCTGATTTGAAAGGTTCTGAGTACTGGCATCATGCAGGCAGTAATATTAATTATAAGAACCGCTGGCAGATCACGCATGGAGATATCGGTATGCCGGATCTGAATTCGGAAAACTGGCTGGTGCAGCAGAAAGTTTCGAATTATGTGCAGCAGCTGAAGAACGATGGTGTGGACGGTATCCGGTGGGATGCTGCAAAACACATTTCACTGCCGTTGGAAGGCTGTGGGTTCTGGAGTACGGTCATTGACAAGAGCATGTACAATTATGGAGAAATTCTTGTTGGGGCAATTGATGAAAATGAAGTGGATCAGCGTACCGCAAGCAACATCAATTGGATGAAAGAATATACCTCTTATATGTCGGTAACCGACAGTAATTATGGAAACGATGTGATCAACGCATTTAACAGCGGACGTGTTCCGAGCGGATTTGGTTCCTGGGTTGTTTCCGGACTGAGCGAAGATACCCTTGTTTACTGGGCAGAAAGTCATGACACTTATGCAAATGATGGCGGATCAACAAAATATGTCGATCAGAACAAAATCGATCGTGCATATGCAATTGTAGGAAGCCGCGATGGTGCATCGGCACTGTATTTCTCACGACCTGCGCAGACAGACAAAGAAAAAATTATGGTCGGACAGAAAGGAAGCACGCATTTTGAGAGCGCAGAGGTGGCTGCGGTCAATCATCTGCACAATGTATGCATCGATGAGGAAGATTATTATACAACAACGAGTGATCTTTCTGCAGCAGCGGTAGTCAGAGAGAGCGGTGCATGTGTGGTTCTTGGAAGTGGCGGTAACCGCGAGGTTACGATTGCAAACGGCGGACTGCGCAAAGATGGAAGCTATACCAGAACAACTCCGGGAGTTTACTATGACGAGATTACGGGAAATAAATTTACCGTTACACAGGATACCATTTCAGGAGAAGTGGGTTCCACCGGAATTGCCGTATTTTACAAGGATGACAATGGGCATGGAGGCGGATCTGGCGGCTCCGGCGGATCAGAGACCAGTGAAACCCGTGATATTTATCTGGATGTTACAAACTGTTCCTGGTTTGGCTGTGATTCAGCGGTAGCAGCAATAAAAACAGATAAAGATACCACATTTTCAAAGATGACAACAACAGTTACTACGGATACAAATAAAACAGTATATACGGCAAAGGTTCCGAAAGACGCTACATCTGCAACCATTGTGCGTATGCTTCCGAGTGGAAAATACTACAATGAAAAAACCATTACACTGAACCAGAGTTATAACCGGTATACTTCAGATGGAAACTGGTTCTCACTTACTACCGATCTGTATAACACACAGGGAGGCAGCGGAGAGACACAGACAGGCATCAACGTATATTTTACCAATAATTATAATTGGAGTAATGTGTATGCATATACCTGGGGAGGAGACGGAAAGCAGGTGCAGTGGCCGGGTGAAAAAATGACTTATGTGGGACAGAATGAGTATCAGCAGTCGGTATACACGCTTCAGATTTCAGCGGATTGTAAGGGACTGATTTTTACAAACGGTTCCGGTGCGCAGACCGTGGATATCACAAGCGGGATAAAGGAAAATGGTGGATATTATATTTCCGGAAATGCTTCCGGTAAGTATTCGGTTGGAACATACACCTATCAAAAATAAATGTTTCTGAGAAGAGAGAATAGCTGTTTGCGAAAACGGCTATTCTTTTTTTATCTAAAATGGCATATTTCTTGTCAGAAGCAATTGAAATTATAATTCAAATATGATAGGATAAAGTAGGCTGTCTAGTGTAGAAAAGACACATAAGGCAGAGTTGGTGATATATGTAATGTCAGAGAATGATAGTTACTACATATAAAATTATAAAACTACGGAGGAAGAAACATGAAGAACAAAGATTATTTAACAGTAAGACAGGAAGAATTAATGAATTTTCTGTGGAAGGTCAATGAGCCGCTGACTGCCAACGAGATGGCAGAGCGCCTGGCAGAAGACGGATGGAACAATGTTACATTGTTTAAGACCGTTCAGTCTCTGACAACGGATGGCTATCTGGAAGTTGTAGGACTTGAGAAAACCGTCAAGACTTATGCACGTAAACTCGCTCCGTCTATGTCAAAAGACGATTATTATGCATCTGTATTGATTAAGCGTGGAATTGACAGCAGTTCTATTGCGAACATTACAGCTGCTCTGATCGGAGCAAAAGATAAGCAGGCAAAAGAAAAAAATGCAGAGGTTATTGCAAAGTTAGAGGAGATTATTGATACTCTGAAAAATGATGAGGAATAAGAATGCAAATAACGATATTTTCGGTTTGGATGACGTTCGTTTGGTGTAGCATTTTTATTGTACTGTGCTACATTCTCAGAAAACGATCGGTTCTGCTGAATTTATCCAGTATGACAGGAATCATCATTTTATATTTGTTTTGTCTGATCAGGCTTGCCGTCCCGGTGGAATTGCCATGGACGAAAGTGGTATCCGGAGGCAGCCTGTATAATTTCCTGTATCAGATATTCGGGTGTGAAATAACCTGTGTGGCAGGGCACGAAATCTATGTCTATCATATATTTGTGGTGGCATGGGGAGTGGTCATGGCAGTTCTTTTGACGCGGTATCTGATACAGTATCACAGAGTTGTGTCGTATTTTTCAGAGATGGAAAAAACGGAAGATACAGAATTAAATAATATTTTAGATGAAATTTGTACGGATAAAGAAAAGCGGAACATTAAGATCGTACAGACAGCAGCGGTAGAAGTACCGTGTTGTATTGGGATTTTTGAGAAACGGATATTGATTCCGGACAAAAAATATTCGCGTGAAGAATTGCATTATATTATTCTACATGAATATACACATTTGGATAATAAGGATATACTGACGATACAGCTGATCAACATTCTGTGTATCGTGTTCTGGTGGAACCCGTTTGTGTATATTTTAAAAGGAGATATGTATCAGAGTATTGAGATCCGTTGTGACCAGACGGTTACAAAGAAACTCAAATCGGCAGAGCGGGGTAACTATCTGACGGTGATATTAAAAGAGTATAAGGCAAGTGTGCAGGAAAAAGAATTTCGAAAACCTGCAGGAG
>OHMA01001093.1_pt1 | contig 12331 bp, 13 predicted proteins | sample 1569171 | NCBI WGS metagenome assembly OHMA01 (sample SAMEA3879580, study PRJEB24766) | human gut metagenome | biome: human-associated habitat; feature: feces | place: USA | collected 1985/1987
CGCGGGCATATGCAATGCCAAGCTGGCGGAATAACTGTTTGATTTCTTCATTGTAAGATCCGTTTGGATAAGCATGTCCGCGGATGATGCGGCCGGTGATCTGCTCTAAGCCTTTGCGGTCAGCTAAAATTTCTTCGGCAACTTCCGTCATTGGACAGCGTGCAATGGTCGGGTGGGTCATGGTATGGGTTGCGATTTCATGTCCGGCGTAAAGTTCATTGATCCGTGAACTTTTGATGCGCGGCGGATTGAGTCCTTCTTTATCGATCATTCCGTAATTTAAATTAAAAGTTCCCCGTATACCATAGCGGTTAAAAATGGAAACAAGGCGCTCATCCTGAATTTTGCCGTCATCGTAGCTCATAGTCAGTGCTTTCGCCTTTCCTTCCGGGAAACATACATAAACTTTCATTGATAAAATCCTCCTGCAGGTTACATGGTAATTACTTTTAAAATCAATTGTTATAGTAAACGCTTTTTACCTGGAGTGCAAGGACAATGTGACTTTTTCCTTTTAAATATCCCATAAACTGTGATATACTATATTTCGGTGGAATACTTACCAACATATGGATATGATCTGGCATTAAGTGTCCTTCTATTATTTCCACACCTTTATACTTACACAATGCTTTGATAATATCTCTGATATCTTCTTTGTACTGATTGTATATTACTTTTCTTCTGTATTTTGGTGTGAATACAATATGATATTTGCACATCCATTTTGTATGTGCCATAGAATTTGTTTGATTTGCCATTAAAATCACCTTTCCTTTCGTTAAATAGTAGCCTGAACAACTCTATTTTAGCGGAAAGGTGATTTTTTTGTATAACAAATTTGTTGCACCACCCGCATAGCAGGTGGTTTATTGTTTCGCACATCTCCATTTCTCCGTTGGGAGAAACTCCGATGCACTCAACAGGCTAAAGCCCATGAATCAGAATCGGCGAGCCCTTTGGGATCGTCGATTTTGGTATATAAAGAGAAGGGGAGAACAATGCATGTATAAGGTATTGCTGGTAGATGATGAGCCGATCATTGTGGAGGGACTTTCAAGAAGTATTCCGTGGGAGCGCTGGAACTGCCGTGTTGTTGCGACCGCAAATGATGGAACGGAAGGAAAGAATCTGATTGAAAAAGAAAGACCTGATATTGTTTTTATGGATATCTGTATGCCGGAGATGAATGGTCTGCAGATGATTGCAGCATTAAATTCACAGTTTCCGGATCTTGAAGTGAGTGTGCTTACCGGGTATCGCGATTTTGAATATGCCAAGGAAGCGATACGGCTTGGTGTGACGCGTTTTTTGCTGAAGCCGTCGAATATGGACGAGTTAGAAGAGGCGATCGAGTGCATGTGCGCCAACCTGAATCTGGCGCATTTTTCGCGCGTGTTCAAAAAACAGGTTGGGGTATCGGCGAACGAATACCGCAATCAGGTGCTTGGAAAATAGATCAAAAAGTACTATAATTAGAAAGAAATATGACAGTGCGGAGGAAAAATGTGAAAAAAAATATGCCATATATATTGATAGCAGGGATTGCTTTCGGTTCTGATTTCTGGATCAAACGTCACATGGACAGGAAATATGCCAGGTACGTGGTGCATCCGGGACGTCGGAATAAGATTCTGATCGAAAAATATTATAACCGTGGAGCAGCACTTAATTTTCTTGCTAAAAAGCCGCGTGTGATGCGCGCACTTCATACAGTGATTATGTTTTTTGTCGGAATTTTATATTATTTCCTGCTCCGCATGCCGGGACATTGTCTTAGCAAGACAGGTGCATCTTTACTTGTCGGCGGAGGATTAAATAATCTGCTCGACCGCTATACAAAAGGGTATGTAGTCGATTATGTGAAATTTAACTTTGGACCGAAATGGCTGAGAGGGATTATATTTAATATTTCAGATTTTTGTATTTTTATAGGTGCATTTTTATCCGTTGTGGGAAGTGAGGTCTCATCATGACACGGGAGACTTACCGGAAGATGACCGGGTATTTTTTACAGGATGAAAAAAAAGTCCGCAGGATTATTCTGGCAAACCGGCTGCTTACCGGAATTGTTTTTGTGAGCTATCCGCTTTATCTGATCTCGCTGCTGCTTAAGAGAGATACGTTACTGCCGCAGGCAGTGCTTGTTCCTGCAGTTTCATTTGTGGTCGTGACATTGTTCCGCAAGATCGTCAATGAACCGCGCCCGTATGAGAAATATGATCTACCGCCGGTGATCGATAAAGATACGGGAGGAAAATCATTTCCAAGCCGTCATGTTTTTTCTGTATTTGTGATCGCCGTCACGGTATTTGTGCGCAATCCAGTGGCGGGCTGTATTTTAGCAATGATCGGAATTATGATTGCCGTGATCCGTGTGATCGGGGGCGTGCATACCGTATGGGATGTCACTGCAGGAGCTGCTGTCGGGATTTTAAGCGGTGTGATCGGATACTATATGCTGCCATATCGGGGATTTTGAGTGGTGTGATCGGATACTATATGCTGCCGTATCAGGGATTTTGAGCGAATATTACCGTATATTTTTGAAAAAATAAAAGCAACGAATTATAAAATTAAGATAACGTTTTTGTAGATTACAGAATTGGAGAAGAATATGGACCCTATAATGAATAGTTTTTCAAGAGAACAGATGGAATATATCGTGGAATTGTTTAATCCGTGTATGGATGATTATCTGTATGTGTTTGATCTGCAGAAAGACTGCTATAAGATCTCAAAACATGCGACAGAGCGTTTCCTTTTACCGGGGGATAATTTTGATGATGCGGCAAAAGCACATCATACATTTGTATATTCGGAAGACCAGTCGCGCCTGGATGATGAATTCCGGCGTATTATGAGCGGGGAGATTGTTTTTCATAACATGCATTACCGGTGGTTAGACCGCGCTGGGAAACCGGTGTGGATCAACTGCAGGGGGCGTGTATTAAATGATGCTGACGGGAAACCGCATTTTTTAGTCGGATGCATCAATGAGATCGGTCAGAAACAGAAGGCAGACAATGTCAGCGGACTGCTTGGCGAATCAAGTCTTTCCGCTTATGTAGAACAGTTTGAGGATGGACTGCCGGATGGATTTTTCCTCCGCATCGGAATCGATGATTTTCGTGATATCAACGGTGACTTCGGAATGGAGTACGGAGATTATATCTTAAAGAGTACAGCAGACTGTATCGCGGAAAATATCAAACCGTCGCAGAGGCTGTACCGGATATTAGCGGATGAATTTATGGTGGTCGATTTTTCGGGCGGAGATATGGAAGCAGCAACGGAACTTTATAAAAATATTCGCAAGAGTTTGGATACATTTATCGAGGAAAACGGTTATAAATCTGTGTTTACCATATCTGCGGGTGCAGTCGATACTGCAAAAACATCCGGGACCTATGAAAATATCATGAAATTGTCAGAGTATGCATTAAATACAGCAAAAGAGCAGGGAAAGAACCGCTGTTATATATATATGCAGGAAGATTATGACGTTTTTTTGCGCAAAAAGCAGATCACACGGCAGCTGCATCATGCGGTAAACCATGGGTTTGAAGGGTTTGAGACTTATTATCAGCCGATCGTGGACACAAAGACACGCCGGCTGGTTGGTGCGGAGGCACTGATGCGTTTTTCCATGCCGGAGAGATGTGAGGATGGAGAAACGAAAAAAGAAGCGGTATGTGTGGGTGAGGATGGTCATGATGCAGATGAGAAAGTGCACTGGGAGCGTATTTCACCGGTTGAGTTTATTCCTCTGTTAGAGGAGACCGGTCTGATCATTCCGGCAGGAAAATGGATGCTGCATCAGGCAATCTCGACCTGCAGCAGGTGGCAGAAATACATTCCGAATTTCCGCATCAATATCAATCTTTCCTATGTGCAGGTCATGAAGAGCCGTGTCCTGACGGAGATACTGACAGCGCTGCGCCTGTATGGATTAGAGCCTTCCGCGGTGGGAATTGAGCTGACAGAGAGCGGTTATCTGGATACCAATACACATTTTCAGAAATTGTGGGACGGATTAAAGAAAAACGGAGTGCTTGTCATTTTAGATGATTTTGGAACCGGTTATTCGAATCTGCACTGTCTTGGCGATTTAAGACCGAATTATATCAAGATTGACCGGTCGTTCACATTAAAAGCACTGAATAATCAGTATGAACATGATCTGATGACACAGATCATCACAATGACACACAAACTTGATCTGACGATCTGTGTTGAGGGAATTGAGACAGAGGATGAGTTTGCAAAAATTTCAGAATTAGACCCGGATTATATCCAGGGATTTTTGTTCGGCAAACCACAGCCGGCGGAAGAATTCTATGAGAATCTCATCAAGCCGGCGATTGCCGCCTGCGGTACTCACGAGGTGTCTGCCCAAAGCGTTTCTTAAAAATACGGTTAAAATAAGAAAGATTTTCAAAACCGACTTCCGATGCGATTGCAAGTATCGAGGAGTCGGAGGAGATCAGAAGTCTTGATGCCATGGTGAGCCTGTATTCGTTGAGATAATCGACGAAAGAGGTTCCCATGGTATTTTTAAAATATTTCATAAAATGGGACTGGCTCAGTCCTACTTCATTTGCGATATCTTCGATCGTGATCTTTTCCATATAATTGTTTTCCACATATTTTAAGATCAGTTTCATTTTTTCTAAGGATTTGCTGCGGTCTTTCCCGGATGGTTCCTTTGTGCTGCATTTGTGAAACAAAATATAAAACAGCAGAAATAACTGCCCTTTGATAAAGAGCTGATAACCGGACGGATAAGTTTTACAGATTTCATCGTTCGCGTCGATGCAGGCAGAAATCTCCGCATAGTGTGGACTGTCCGGGGTATATAAAAGCGGCAGAGAGACATTACCGGACAGTAGAGGAACCAGATAGTCCGTGTTGCAGGTATCTGTTTTCTTGGAGATCAGCATGTTTGGATGAAAAATGATATTTTCGTACTCCATGGATTCGGATTCAAACTGACCGATCGAGTGAAGCTGTCCCGGAAGGATCAGTGCGATATCCCCTGCAGAGACCGTGTGCTGTGTAAAATCGACCGTAATCGTGCCGTTTCCTTTTTTTATATAGATAATTTCCATTTCATCGTGCCAGTGCATCGGCACATACCCAAAATCCAGCGGAATTGAACAGAGATAGGTAATATAAGGGAATAAAGGATCGCCATGTAAAATTTTTTCCTGATAGTTTTCATATTCTAAAATATTCATAATGATAGGATTGTACCACTTTTTGAGTCAATATTACAAGAAAAAAGTGATTGCAGAAACTATAATAACATCATAAACAATGATTTTGCGAAAAAAAGCGAAATCAGGACAACAGGAACATGCATAAACATTGGTTGGGGAACATAATGAAAACAGCGCCGGGGGCGCGGAACATGGAGGAAAACATGAAATTACAGGAAATCGTAGCAAACAGATGTGGCAAAGAGATTTCACAGTGCACAAATGAGGAACTTTACTATGCACTGCTTGAGATGACAAAAGGAATGGCAGAAGAAAAAGTCAGCAATCAGGGAAAACGTAAATTATATTACATTTCCGCTGAGTTCCTGATCGGTAAATTATTATCCAACAACCTGATCAACCTTGGCATCTATGAGGATGTGAAAAAACTTTTAGCAGACAACGGCAAGAGCCTTGCAGAGATCGAGGAGGTTGAGCCGGAGCCGTCATTAGGAAACGGCGGACTTGGACGTCTTGCAGCATGTTTCCTTGATTCCATCGCAAGCCTTGGCTTAAACGGTGACGGTGTTGGTTTAAATTACCATTACGGATTGTTCAAACAGGTATTCAAAAATAACCTGCAGAATGAGACACCAAATCCATGGATCGAAAAAGAAAGCTGGCTGATAAAAACAGACGTTACTTACCCGATTCAGTTTGGCGGTTTTACGTTACAGTCAAGATTATATGATATCGATGTGATTGGTTATGAGAATCGTACCACAAAACTTCATCTGTTCGATGTTGAAACAGTAGATGAGAGTTTAGTTGGTGAGGGCATCGATTTTGACAAAGAGGATATTGCAAAGAATTTAACATTATTCTTATATCCGGATGATTCCGATGATAAGGGAAGAATCCTTCGTGTATACCAGCAGTACTTCATGGTCAGCAATGCAGCGCGCCTGATCATTGATGAGACACTTGCAAGAGGCGGAGATCTTCACAAATTAAACGAGTATGCAGTGATCCAGATCAACGATACACACCCAAGTATGGTGATTCCGGAAATGATCCGTCTGTTGATGGAGCGCGGCATCTTAATGGATGAGGCGATCGACATTGTATCTAAGACCTGTGCTTACACAAACCACACGATCTTAGCCGAAGCACTTGAAAAATGGCCGATCCATTTCTTAGAGAAAGCTGTTCCACAGTTACTGCCGATTATTTATGAGTTAAACAGCCGTGTGACAAAGAAATATGATGACAGATCCGTAGCAATCATTGATGATGAGAAACGCGTTCATATGGCACATATGGATATTCATTACGGATACAGTGTCAACGGTGTTGCTTACCTGCACACAGAGATTTTAAAGAATACAGAGTTAAATAACTTCTACAAGATTTATCCGGAGAAGTTTAATAATAAGACAAACGGTATCACATTCCGCCGCTGGTTATTACACTGTGATCCGGAGATGACCGAATTTATCACATCCTTAATCGGACCTGGATTTAAGAAAAACGCAGAAGAGTTAGAGAAACTCGGCGCATATGTAAATGATGAGGAAGTATTAAAGAAACTTCTTGCAGTAAAAGGTACAAGAAAGACAGAGTTAAAGAATTATCTTGCAAAAACACAGGGCATCGAGTTAGATGACAACTCCATCTACGATATCCAGATCAAGAGATTACACGAGTACAAGAGACAGCAGATGAATGCTCTCTATGTGATCCACAAATATTTCGAGATCAAAGCAGGAAAGAAACCGGCACGTCCGATCACCGTTATTTTTGGTGCAAAAGCTGCTCCGGCATATATCATTGCAAAGGACATCATTCATCTGATCCTCTGCTTACAGGAACTGATCGCAAATGATCCGGAAGTCGCACCATACTTAAAAGTAGTAATGGTAGAAAACTACAACGTAACATTAGCTGAGAAACTGATCCCGGCAGCAGATATCCATGAGCAGATCTCCTTAGCTTCCAAAGAGGCAAGTGGAACATCCAACATGAAATTCATGTTAAACGGTGCAGTGGCGATCGGTACTATGGACGGTGCAAACGTTGAGATGCATCAGTTCGTTGGCGATGATAACATTTATATCTTCGGTGAGTCTTCTGAGGAAGTTATCAAACACTACGAGAAAGCAGATTACGTTTCCAGAAGCTACTACGAGAATGATGCAAACATCAAACGTGCGATCGACTTTATCGTAAGCGACCAGATGAAAGCAGTTGGATGTGCAGAGAACTTAGAGCGTCTCTACAATGAATTATTAAACAAAGACTGGTTCATGACTCTCCCGGATTTCGAGGAGTACGTTGCAACCAAAGAACGTATCTACGCAGATTACGAAGACCGTATGGCATGGGCTAAGAAAATGCTTGTCAACATCAGCAAGGCAGGATTCTTCTCATCAGACCGTACCATTGCACAGTACAATGAGGATATCTGGCATTTGTAAGATGCCATGCATCTTGTAAGATGCCATGCATCTTGTAGATGTTGTGTATCTAAAAAATTGAATTACGAATTCTTCCTAAGGGGGACTGCAAACCTGAGAACGGTTTTGCAGTCCCTTTTCTCTGTCAAAGAGTATCTAAAATCAGTCAATGCGATTCAAAACAGAATCGTGTCGTGGTGTATCACCGTTTATCACAGCAAATAAAATATGTGCGGAATGGCTTGAACAAGCTTTGGAGGTTTTATATAATAAAGAAAAGCATTCAAAAGCCATTTCATGTAACAAGGAGAAAGGATTTTTGAATGGCAAAAGAAAACAAAAAAGTAAAGAACAGCGTATTAATTGATTTATTTTATGAGGATGGCTTGCGGACCGGGGAGAGGTCTGGAGAGAAAAAAGGAATACAAAAGGGAATGCAGGAGAAAGAAATTGCACTCATAGTGAAGAAGGTGCGTCGTGGAAAGAATTTACAAACGATTGCAGACGAACTGGAAGAACCGGTTGACGAAGTCAGGAAGATTTATGAGGCTGTAATGAAAGCAGCACCGGATTATGATATAAAAATGATCCGTGAAAGTCTTGCATAAAATAAATAAAAACCAGGAGCAGCCATGACACTTCAACAGTTAAAATATGTGGTAACAGTCGCTGAAACCGGCACGATCACAAACGCGGCAAAAAAATTATATATTTCCCAGCCCAGCCTTACCAACGCGATCCACGAACTTGAAAAAGAAATGAATATCGTTATTTTTCAGAGAACCAACAAGGGTATCGTCCTGTCACGGGAAGGTGAGGATTTTTTAGGATATGCCAGACAGGTGTTAGAACAGGCTGCGATTTTAGAGGATAAATACAAGGGACAGGATGGAGGGAGAACACAATTCTTTTTACTTTTCCGAGGAGATTTTTTCACCTTCGGAGAGAAAGAAAAATATCCGTGTGAGAGACAGGGCAACGCTGTTTAATCTGCTGATCGGGTTAAATGGATATACGGTATGGAGTGGTGTGATCGATAAGAAGTTAAATGGAAAGGATATTATCGCCGTTCCGTTAGCGGACGAGAGTGAGATGCGGATCGGTTACATTATGCATCGAAAGGGAATGACGAGCAGGATCGGAACGGCTTATCTGAATGTGTTAAAAAAATATATGGAACCGGGAATAGGATGATCCTGGTTTCAAAATAATGAAATTGTAAATAAATGATTATAATAGGTTGTCTATAGTTTTAAGCTATGGACAACCTATTCCGGCGTTTCGTCTGACACGCAGCGGTGTAAAACCGGAAACGGATGCGAGCCTTAGAAATATGGTGGAGGCAGCGAAAAAACTGAGGGCAGAACAGGCATAGAAATGGAGTACAGATATGAAAATTTCCGAGATATATACTAAGAAAAAGAAAAGTCTGTCATTTGAAATTTTTCCGGTTTGTAGATGACTGCAGGATTGCGGAAATAAATGTTCCGGTCATTCCGGGAATCATGCCGGTGATCAATGCGGCTCAGATCAGACGGATGGTAACGATGTGTTTTCCGGTACGGTTTCAGAAAATTATTCATAAATATGAGGATAATAAAGAAGCGCTTTTTGATGCAGGAATGTCTTACGCATTAAGTCAGATCATAGATCTGCTTGTGAGTGATATCGATGGAATACATTTATATACTATGAATAATCCACTGGTTGCGAGAAAAATCTGTGAGGGAATCCGGCATATTATATAGGAAAATGGCTGAAATGGCTTTGAATATGCTGTGAGTGGAACATGATTTTATAATATTAGAAAGCTGTGGGCGAAATCAGAAAAACAGAGTCTGGTTTCGCCCGATTTTTTTTTGAAGTTAGTTTACATAATATTAAAAAATGGGTGAATTATAAAAAAATGACGTTAATTCGCCCGTGATTTCCATAATCTTTGGGAGATTAATATTCAAAAATGTGTTTTTTCGCCCAATCGGCAGGTTTAAAGGCAGATAGAGAGAATATTTTGGGTGAAAATCTTAAAATATATGAGAGATTCATCCATTTCTATAAAAATCCATAAGAAATCTCTACAATAAAAAGCAAAGAATGTCTTGACATATATAGACTATCTATATAATATATATGCATAGACAGTCTATATATAGTAAAGCGAACAAAAATAAAGCGGGAAAACGAGGGAGGATTCATATGTTAAATAAATCACTGATCCAGGGCAGCCTTTCCATGCTGATCCTGCGTCTTTTAGATGAAAAAGACATGTACGGGTATGAGATGATCGAGACACTGCGCAGCAGATCGGAAAATGTATTTGAGTTAAAGGCAGGGTCACTTTACCCACTTTTACATACGTTAGAGGCAAATAATCTGGTCACTGCCTACGAGGATGATGCAAGCGGAAAAACACGCAAATATTACCACATTACCAGAGAAGGCAGACGCATTTTAAAAGAGAAAAAAGAAGAGTGGAACACTTATGCCGCAGCAGTCACCAATGTGCTCTCCTGCAGGGGAGCGGAGGCGTGTGTCTGAAAACCAGAGAAAACTGTATTTGGATTATATAAAAATATTGGAATAACACAGAAAGATATTGAGGCAGCAAGATGTTGGAATGATGCATAAAAATATTGGGGCAATAAAATTTTGGAACAACGCAGGAAAATGTTGAAAAAATACATAAAAAATACGAGAACAAACGAAATGCGAAAAAAGGGAAAGGAAACATATTCATGGAATACACAGAATATATGGAAACTCTGAAAGAGCAGATCCAGAATAAACGTGCAAGATCGCTTGTGGCAGAAGAGATCCGGGGACACATCGAGGAACAGGCAAAAGAGTATCAGGCGGAGGGCATGAGTAAAGAGGATGCAGAGAGAGAGGCCGTGCGGCAGATGGGCGATCCGGTGGAGACCGGCTGTGCCTTAAACCGGATCCACAGACCGGCGTTTCCGTGGAAATTATTTGTGCTGGCGGTATTTCTGACCGGGGCATCCATGCTGATATCGTTGACTATTGACGCGAAAATCAATGAGGGCGGAGTACAGGCGGCGCAGGTCGGTTCGCTGTTTATGGTCAATGCAGTCAGTTTTGCAATGATCTTTGTGATCATGTACTTCGATTACACATGGCTGTTTTTACATATCCGTGCAGTATATGCTTTGTATATGATCTGCCTGTGTCTGGTGTGGTCGGGCGGCATCCTTGGAAACTATCAGACAGCGCTGCTGGCAAGTTACAGTGTACAGGTGCTGCTGCCAGTGATCTTTGCGGGAATTATTTATCAGTACCGGGGACAGGGATTTCAGGGAATTTTAAAATCAGCCGGCTGGATCATTATCCCGTTTATGGTATTAGCAGCAGGGCTCATTTCACTGCCGATGAGTAATGGGGCGGTTGTGGAAAATGCCGTGGTCTGTCTGTTCCTGCTGGTGGCATCTGTGCTTCGTGGAATATTTGGAAACGAAAAGAAAAAATACCTTGTAGAGCTTGCATTGCTTGTGGCTGGTATTCTGGGGGTTGGTGTGGCTTTTTTTTATAAGTATACGTTCCTGCCAGGCGGCTATGTGCTCGCCAGGCTTACGCATACAGGTGAATTTGGATATCAGAACAGAATGATAAAAGATGCGGTTGCTCGATACAGCCTGTTTGGAAACCGGACATTTCTGATGCAGGGGACAGGATCGGACGGCGAATATCTGCTGGGAAATATATTTTGTTATTTTGGGATCATAGCAGGTGTTCTTGTCGTTGCAGCATTTGTGTGGTTTTTGATCCATGCGCTGCGTCAGTCTCTACTACAGGGCAACCGGATGGGCTTTCTGTTGGGGATGGCGTGCAGTATCGGGTTGATCGTGCGTGTGATGGTAATTTATATTATGGTAAATTTTGGATATGGCGTAATTTATACAGTGGCAGTTCCGTTTTTTTCCACAAATGTGATCTTAGCGGCAGTCAACGGGATTTACGTCGGGTTGCTATTTTGCGTGCTGCGGAATAAAATGATATTAAAAGAACCGCGCAGCGAAAAGAAAAATGCGACGGTTTAAAGATCAGAAAGAAAGGGTATATCCGACATGAATTACATCGATATGCATTGCGATACGTTAGCGAAGGCAGCCGCACAGCAAAAAAAGACGGCAGGGGAACTAAGAAACACGATGGTGGATGCGAAAAGACTGCACCAGTGTGGCGCAAAGGCACAGTTTTTTGCCATGTTTTTACAGCAGAAAAGAGAAGAAAACTGGAGTGATCCGGGACTGGCATATACGGAAAAAAATAATCTCTGGTATACCGATGCAGAGATCCGGAAACAGATGCAGGATATGTACGAAGTATACCAAAATACCATGGAAACCTGTTCGGACATTATTGCACCGGCTTATAACTACGAAGGATTACAGTGCAACTGGCGGCAGGGAAAAGTTTCTGCCTTTCTGACTGTTGAAAACGGATGTATTGTGGATGGAAAAATGGAACGGATCGATAAGCTTTATCAGATGGGAGTCCGGCTGATTACGCTGACCTGGAATGATGATAACTGTTTCGGTCATCCGCATGCAAAAGAGGCAGAACGGATGCAGCTTGGACTGACATCGTTTGGCAGGAAAGCTGTTACATATATGGCAGAGCTTGGAATCCTTGTGGATGTGTCCCATTTATCGGATG
>OHMA01001098.1_pt1 | contig 12259 bp, 9 predicted proteins | sample 1569171 | NCBI WGS metagenome assembly OHMA01 (sample SAMEA3879580, study PRJEB24766) | human gut metagenome | biome: human-associated habitat; feature: feces | place: USA | collected 1985/1987
GGTCTGAAATCTGAGTCCGCCATCCCGGCTGAGCAGTTCAAAAACGCCCAGGGCGAGCTGGAAATCCAGGTAGGTGACGAAGTTGACGTTGCTCTGGACGCAGTAGAAGACGGCTTCGGTGAAACTCTGCTGTCCCGTGAGAAAGCTAAACGTCACGAAGCCTGGATCACGCTGGAAAAAGCTTACGAAGATGCTGAAACTGTTACCGGTGTTATCAACGGCAAAGTTAAGGGCGGCTTCACTGTTGAGCTGAACGGTATTCGTGCGTTCCTGCCAGGTTCTCTGGTAGACGTTCGTCCGGTGCGTGACACTCTGCACCTGGAAGGCAAAGAGCTTGAATTTAAAGTAATCAAGCTGGATCAGAAGCGCAACAACGTTGTTGTTTCTCGTCGTGCCGTTATCGAATCCGAAAACAGCGCAGAGCGCGATCAGCTGCTGGAAAACCTGCAGGAAGGCATGGAAGTTAAAGGTATCGTTAAGAACCTCACTGACTACGGTGCATTCGTTGATCTGGGCGGCGTTGACGGCCTGCTGCACATCACTGACATGGCCTGGAAACGCGTTAAGCATCCGAGCGAAATCGTCAACGTGGGCGACGAAATCACTGTTAAAGTGCTGAAGTTCGACCGCGAACGTACCCGTGTATCCCTGGGCCTGAAACAGTTGGGCGAAGATCCGTGGGTAGCTATCGCTAAACGTTATCCGGAAGGTACCAAACTGACTGGTCGCGTGACCAACCTGACCGACTACGGCTGCTTCGTTGAAATCGAAGAAGGCGTTGAAGGCCTGGTACACGTTTCCGAAATGGATTGGACCAACAAAAACATCCACCCGTCCAAAGTTGTTAACGTTGGCGATGTAGTGGAAGTTATGGTTCTGGATATCGACGAAGAACGTCGTCGTATCTCCCTGGGTCTGAAACAGTGCAAAGCTAACCCGTGGCAGCAGTTCGCGGAAACCCACAACAAGGGCGACCGTGTTGAAGGTAAAATCAAGTCTATCACTGACTTCGGTATCTTCATCGGCCTGGACGGCGGCATCGACGGCCTGGTTCACCTGTCTGACATCTCCTGGAACGTTGCAGGCGAAGAAGCAGTTCGTGAATACAAAAAAGGCGACGAAATCGCTGCAGTTGTTCTGCAGGTTGACGCAGAACGTGAACGTATCTCCCTGGGCGTTAAACAGCTCGCAGAAGATCCGTTCAACAACTGGGTTGCTCTGAACAAGAAAGGCGCTATCGTAACCGGTAAAGTAACTGCAGTTGACGCTAAAGGCGCAACCGTAGAACTGGCTGACGGCGTTGAAGGTTACCTGCGTGCTTCTGAAGCATCCCGTGACCGCGTTGAAGACGCTACCCTGGTTCTGAGCGTTGGCGACGAAGTTGAAGCTAAATTCACCGGCGTTGATCGTAAAAACCGCGCAATCAGCCTGTCTGTTCGTGCGAAAGACGAAGCTGACGAGAAAGATGCAATCGCAACTGTTAACAAACAGGAAGATGCAAACTTCTCCAACAACGCAATGGCTGAAGCTTTCAAAGCAGCTAAAGGCGAGTAATTCTCTGACTCTTCGGGATTTTTATTCCGAAGTTTGTTGAGTTTACTTGACAGATTGCAGGTTTCGTCCTGTAATCAAGCACTAAGGGCGGCTACGGCCGCCCTTAATCAATGCAGCAACAGCAGCCGCTTAATTTGCCTTTAAGGAACCGGAGGAATCATGACCAAGTCAGAATTGATAGAAAGACTTGCCACCCAGCAATCGCACATTCCCGCCAAGACGGTTGAAGATGCAGTAAAAGAGATGCTGGAGCATATGGCCTCGACTCTTGCGCAGGGCGAGCGTATTGAAATCCGCGGTTTCGGCAGTTTCTCTTTGCACTACCGCGCACCACGTACCGGACGTAATCCGAAGACTGGCGATAAAGTAGAACTGGAAGGAAAATACGTTCCTCACTTTAAACCTGGTAAAGAACTGCGCGATCGCGCCAATATTTACGGTTAAGTTTTTACTCAAACTTGAACGCGAGAAAAGCACCTGTCGGGTGCTTTTTTCATTTCTCTAATCAGGAACTGGAAGCTGCCTCGCAGAGTTTTGAGCAGTTTTCACCCTTTCGTTAAATTCTTCTGAATGTGCCTCGGGGAACGCAAAATTCCCACCAGACAACCGCTCAACAAAGTTGCACACTTTCCATAAACAGGGAGGGGTGCATGAAAATAACGACAGTCGGCGTATGCATAATTTGCGGAATTTTTCCGTTGCTGATTTTGCCCCAATTGCCTGGGACATTAACCCTTGCGTTTCTGACTCTCTTCGCCTGCGTACTGGCATTTATCCCTGTTAAAACCGTCCGTTATATCGCGCTGACGTTGCTGTTTTTCGTTTGGGGCATATTATCAGCAAAGCAAATTTTGTGGGCAGGAGAAACCTTAACTGGCGCGACGCAGGATGCAATTGTTGAGATCACTGCAACTGACGGCATGACCACTCATTACGGTCAAATTACTCATCTACAAGGTCGACGTATATTCCCTGCGCCAGGCCTTGTGCTGTATGGCGAATATCTTCCGCAAGCGGTTTGTGCTGGACAACAATGGTCAATGAAACTCAAAGTTCGTGCGGTTCATGGCCAACTTAATGATGGCGGCTTTGATAGCCAGCGTTATGCCATTGCCCAGCATCAACCGCTCACCGGCCGCTTTCTGCAGGCAAGTGTTATTGAACCGAATTGTAGCCTGCGTGCACAGTATCTGGCGTCACTACAAACAACGCTGCAACCCTATCCGTGGAATGCGGTTATTCTTGGTTTAGGTATGGGGGAACGGTTATCCGTCCCCAAAGAAATCAAAAATATCATGCGCGATACTGGAACGGCGCATTTAATGGCGATATCGGGATTGCACATCGCTTTTGCGGCGTTGCTGGCTGCCGGACTCATTCGCAGTGGACAAATTTTTCTGCCTGGGCGCTGGATCCACTGGCAAATACCATTAATTGGTGGGATCTGCTGTGCTGCTTTTTATGCCTGGTTGACGGGAATGCAACCTCCTGCATTGCGTACCGTGGTGGCGCTTGCTACGTGGGGAATGCTTAAGTTAAGTGGGCGACAGTGGAGTGGCTGGGATGTATGGATATGTTGTCTGGCGGCAATTTTGCTGATGGATCCTGTTGCCATTCTCTCGCAAAGTTTATGGCTCTCTGCCGCTGCGGTCGCGGCACTGATTTTTTGGTATCAGTGGTTTCCCTGTCCTGAGTGGCAACTGCCGCCGGTATTGCGTGCAGTTGTTTCCCTCATCCATCTGCAACTGGGTATCACACTTCTGCTTATGCCCGTGCAAATCGTCATATTTCATGGCATTAGTCTGACCTCGTTTATTGCAAATCTATTAGCAATTCCCTTGGTGACATTTATCACGGTTCCGTTGATCCTCGCCGCGATGGTTGTGCATTTAAGCGGGCCGTTAATCCTGGAGCAAGGGTTATGGTTTCTTGCCGACCGGTCTTTGGCTTTACTTTTCTGGGGGTTAAAGAGTTTGCCAGAAGGGTGGATCAACATTGCTGAACGTTGGCAATGGCTATCATTTTCCCCATGGTTCTTACTGGTGGTATGGCGATTAAACGCCTGGCGAACGTTGCCAGCAATGTGTGTGGCTGTAGGCTTGCTGATGTGCTGGCCGCTATGGCAAAAACCTCGACCTGACGAGTGGCAGGTGTACATGCTTGATGTCGGGCAAGGGCTGGCAATGGTGATAGCCAGAAACGGCAAAGCGATTCTCTATGACACAGGACTGGCCTGGCCCGAAGGGGATAGTGGGCAACAACTGATTATCCCCTGGCTCCACTGGCATAATCTTGAACCGGAAGGCGTTATTCTGAGTCATGAACATCTGGATCACCGGGGAGGGCTGGACTCAATATTGCACACATGGCCGATGTTATGGATCAGAAGTCCGTTAAACTGGGAACATCATCAGCCCTGTGTGCGTGGCGAAGCGTGGCAATGGCAAGGATTGCGTTTCAGCGTGCACTGGCCTTTACAAGCTAGCAACGATAAAGGAAATAACCATTCCTGTGTGGTTAAGGTTGATGACGGGACGAATAGCATTCTTCTAACCGGTGATATTGAAGTCCCCGCTGAACAAAAGATGCTAAGCCGTTACTGGCAGCAAGTGCAGACAACATTGCTTCAGGTACCTCACCATGGCAGTAATACCTCATCATCGTTGCCATTAATTCAGCGAGTGAATGGAAAAGTGGCACTCGCATCGGCATCGCGCTATAACGCATGGCGATTGCCCTCTAATAAAGTTAAGCATCGCTATCAACAGCAAGGATATCAATGGCTTGATACTCCACATCAGGGTCAAGTGACGGTCAATTTTTCAGCGCAAGGCTGGCGGATTAGCAGCCTCAGAGAGCAAATTTTACCTCGTTGGTATCATCAGTGGTTTGGCGTGCCAGTGGATAACGGGTAGAATATGCGGCTATTTCAACAAATGCTGGTTTTTTGAATGCATAACGACAAAGATCTCTCTACGTGGCAGACGTTCCGCCGACTGTGGCCAACCATTGCGCCTTTTAAAGCGGGTCTGATCGTGGCGGGCGTAGCGTTAATCCTCAACGCAGCCAGCGATACCTTCATGTTATCGCTCCTTAAGCCACTTCTTGATGATGGCTTTGGTAAAACAGATCGCTCCGTGCTGGTGTGGATGCCGCTGGTGGTGATCGGGCTGATGATTTTACGTGGTATCACCAGCTATGTCTCCAGCTACTGTATCTCCTGGGTATCAGGAAAGGTGGTAATGACCATGCGTCGCCGCCTGTTTGGTCACATGATGGGAATGCCGGTTTCATTTTTTGACAAACAGTCAACGGGGACGCTGTTGTCACGTATCACCTACGATTCCGAACAGGTTGCTTCTTCTTCTTCCGGCGCACTGATAACGGTTGTGCGTGAAGGTGCGTCAATCATCGGCCTGTTCATCATGATGTTCTATTACAGTTGGCAACTGTCGATCATTTTGATTGTGCTGGCACCGATTGTTTCGATTGCGATTCGCGTAGTATCGAAGCGTTTTCGCAACATCAGTAAAAACATGCAGAACACCATGGGGCAGGTGACCACCAGCGCCGAACAAATGCTGAAGGGCCACAAAGAAGTATTGATTTTCGGTGGTCAGGAAGTGGAAACGAAACGCTTTGATAAAGTCAGCAACCGAATGCGTCTTCAGGGGATGAAAATGGTTTCAGCCTCTTCCATCTCTGATCCGATCATTCAGCTGATCGCCTCTTTGGCGCTGGCGTTTGTTCTGTATGCGGCGAGCTTCCCAAGTGTCATGGATAGCCTGACTGCCGGTACGATTACCGTTGTTTTCTCTTCAATGATTGCACTGATGCGTCCGCTGAAATCGCTGACCAACGTTAACGCCCAGTTCCAGCGCGGTATGGCGGCTTGTCAGACGCTGTTTACCATTCTGGACAGTGAGCAGGAGAAAGACGAAGGTAAGCGCGTGATCGAGCGTGCGACTGGCGACGTGGAATTCCGCAATGTCACCTTTACTTATCCGGGACGTGACGTACCTGCATTGCGTAACATCAACCTGAAAATTCCGGCAGGGAAGACGGTTGCTCTGGTTGGACGCTCTGGTTCAGGTAAATCAACCATCGCCAGCCTGATCACTCGTTTTTACGATATTGATGAAGGCGAAATCCTGATGGATGGTCACGATCTGCGCGAGTATACCCTGGCGTCGTTACGTAACCAGGTTGCTCTGGTGTCGCAGAATGTCCATCTGTTTAACGATACGGTTGCTAACAACATTGCTTACGCACGGACTGAACAGTACAGCCGTGAGCAAATTGAAGAAGCGGCGCGTATGGCCTACGCCATGGACTTCATCAATAAGATGGATAACGGTCTCGATACAGTGATTGGTGAAAACGGCGTGCTGCTCTCTGGCGGTCAGCGTCAGCGTATTGCTATCGCTCGAGCCTTGCTGCGTGATAGCCCGATTCTGATTCTGGATGAAGCTACCTCGGCTCTGGATACCGAATCCGAACGTGCGATTCAGGCGGCACTGGATGAGTTGCAGAAAAACCGTACCTCTCTGGTGATTGCCCACCGCTTGTCTACCATTGAAAAGGCAGACGAAATCGTGGTCGTCGAGGATGGTGTCATTGTGGAACGCGGTACGCATAACGATTTGCTTGAGCACCGCGGCGTTTACGCGCAACTTCACAAAATGCAGTTTGGCCAATGATCGAAAAAATCTGGTCTGGTGAATCCCCTTTGTGGCGGCTATTGCTGCCACTCTCCTGGTTGTATGGCCTGGTGAGTGGCGCGATCCGTCTTTGCTATAAACTAAAACTGAAGCGCGCCTGGCGTGCCCCCGTACCGGTTGTCGTGGTTGGTAATCTCACCGCAGGCGGCAACGGAAAAACCCCGGTCGTTGTCTGGCTGGTGGAACAGTTGCAACAGCGCGGAATTCGAGTGGGGGTCGTATCGCGGGGATATGGTGGTAAGGCTGAATCTTATCCGCTGTTATTGTCGGCAGATACCACAACAGCACAGGCGGGTGATGAACCTGTGTTGATTTATCAACGCACTGATGCGCCTGTTGCGGTTTCTCCCGTTCGTTCTGATGCGGTAAAAGCCATTCTGGCGCAACACCCTGATGTGCAGATCATCGTAACCGACGACGGTTTACAGCATTACCGTCTGGCGCGTGATGTGGAAATTGTCGTTATTGATGGTGTGCGTCGCTTTGGCAATGGCTGGTGGTTGCCGGCGGGGCCAATGCGTGAGCGAGCGGGGCGCTTAAAGTCAGTTGATGCGGTAATCGTCAACGGCGGTGTCCCCCGCAGCGGTGAAATCCCCATGCATCTGCTGCCGGGTCAGGCGGTGAATTTACGTACCGGTACGCGTTGTGATGTTGCTCAGCTTGAACATGTGGTGGCGATGGCAGGGATTGGGCATCCGCCGCGCTTTTTTGCCACGCTGAAGATGTGCGGCGTACAACCGGAAAAATGTGTACCGCTGGCCGATCATCAGTCTTTGAACCATGCGGATGTCAGCGCGTTGGTAAGCACCGGGCAAACGCTGGTAATGACTGAAAAAGATGCGGTGAAATGCCGGGCCTTTGCAGAAGAAAATTGGTGGTATTTGCCTGTAGACGCACAGCTTTCAGGTGATGAACCAGCGAAACTGCTTACGCAACTAACCTCGCTGGCTTCTGGCAACTAGTTACGCCGCGGCAGCGTTCGATTGATGGAGTCATGAATGTCGCTGCCGCACCTCTCCCTTGCTGATGCGCGTAATCTTCACCTTGCCGCACAAGGCCTGTTAAACAAACCCCGCCGTCGAGCGTCGTTGGAGGATATTCCGGCAACGATCTCCCGCATGTCCTTGCTGCAAATCGATACCATCAATATTGTTGCCCGTAGTCCATATCTGGTGCTTTTCAGTCGTCTGGGAAATTATCCTGCCCAGTGGCTGGATGAGTCTCTGGCGCGTGGCGAATTAATGGAATACTGGGCGCATGAAGCCTGCTTTATGCCACGCAGCGACTTTCGTCTTATTCGCCACCGCATGCTGGCACCTGAAAAAATGGGCTGGAAATACAAAGACGCCTGGATGCAGGAACATGAGGCGGAAATTGCACAGTTAATTCAGCATATTCATGATAAGGGGCCGGTACGTTCAGCCGATTTTGAGCATCCTCGTAAAGGTGCAAGCGGCTGGTGGGAATGGAAGCCGCATAAACGGCATCTGGAAGGTTTATTTACTGCCGGAAAGGTGATGGTGATTGAACGGCGCAACTTCCAGCGCGTTTATGATTTAACCCACCGTGTCATGCCTGACTGGGATGATGAGCGCGATCTCGTTTCGCAAACAGAAGCAGAAATCATCATGCTGGATAACAGTGCGCGTAGCCTGGGAATATTCCGCGAACAGTGGCTGGCAGATTACTATCGGCTGAAACGTCCGGCACTGGCGGCGTGGCGCGAAGCGAGGGCTGAACAGCAGCAAATCATTGCTGTGCATGTTGAAAAATTGGGCAATCTTTGGCTGCATGCTGATTTGCTGCCGCTACTCGAGCGTGCGCTGGCCGGAAAGCTCACTGCAACGCACAGCGCGGTACTTTCGCCTTTTGATCCTGTTGTCTGGGATCGCAAACGCGCAGAGCAGCTTTTTGATTTTAGCTACCGGCTGGAGTACTATACCCCAGCGCCGAAACGCCAGTATGGCTATTTTGTTCTGCCATTATTACATCGTGGGCAATTAGTTGGGCGAATGGATGCCAAAATGCATCGCCAGACAGGCATCCTTGAAGTTATCTCTCTGTGGTTACAGGAAGGCATTAAACCAACGACAATGCTGCAAAAAGGGTTACGTCAGGCGATTACTGATTTCGCGAGCTGGCAGCAGGCAACGCGGGTGACATTAGGACGCTGCCCGCAAGGTCTCTTTACTGATTGCCGCACTGGCTGGGAAATAGACCCCGTCGCATAAATGATTATGATAAGATTTATGCATTCATAACCCGATCCATCTGGAGGAACTATGGATCATCGTCTGCTTGAAATCATTGCCTGCCCGGTTTGCAACGGAAAACTTTGGTATAACCAAGAAAAACAAGAACTTATTTGCAAACTGGACAACCTGGCTTTCCCGCTGCGTGATGGCATTCCAGTGTTGCTGGAAACGGAAGCCCGCGTGCTGACTGCTGATGAGAGTAAATCATGAGTTTTGTGGTCATTATTCCCGCGCGCTACGCGTCAACGCGTCTGCCCGGTAAACCATTGGTTGATATTAATGGCAAACCCATGATTGTTCATGTTCTTGAACGTGCTCGCGAATCAGGTGCCGATCGCATCATCGTGGCAACCGATCATGAGGATGTCGCCCGCGCCGTTGAAGCCGCTGGCGGTGAAGTATGTATGACGCGCGCCGATCACCAGTCAGGGACAGAACGCCTGGCGGAAGTTGTCGAAAAATGCGCATTCAGCGACGACACGGTGATCGTTAATGTGCAGGGTGATGAACCGATGATCCCTGCGACAATCATTCGTCAGGTTGCTGATAACCTCGCTCAGCGTCAGGTGGGTATGGCGACTCTGGCGGTGCCAATCCACAATGCGGAAGAAGCGTTTAACCCGAATGCGGTGAAAGTGGTTCTCGACGCTGAAGGGTATGCACTGTACTTCTCTCGCGCCACCATTCCTTGGGATCGTGATCGTTTTGCAGAAGGCCTTGAAACCGTTGGCGATAACTTCCTGCGTCATCTTGGTATTTATGGCTACCGTGCAGGCTTTATCCGTCGTTACGTCAACTGGCAGCCAAGTCCGTTAGAACACATCGAAATGTTAGAGCAGCTTCGTGTTCTGTGGTACGGCGAAAAAATCCATGTTGCTGTTGCTCAGGAAGTTCCTGGCACAGGTGTGGATACCCCTGAAGATCTTGAGCGCGTTCGCGCTGAAATGCGCTAATTTCACTTCACGACACTTCAGCCAATTTTGGGAGGAGTGTCGTACCGTTACGATTTTCCTCAATTTTTCTTTTCAACAATTGATCTCATTCAGGTGACATCTTTTATATTGGCGCTCATTATGAAAGCAGTAGCTTTTATGAGGGTAATCTGAATGGAACAGCTGCGTGCCGAATTAAGCCATTTACTGGGCGAAAAACTCAGTCGTATTGAGTGCGTCAATGAAAAAGCGGATACGGCGTTGTGGGCTTTGTATGACAGCCAGGGAAACCCAATGCCGTTAATGGCAAGAAGCTTTAGTACGCCCGGAAAAGCCCGACAACTGGCATGGAAAACCACCATGCTGGCAAGAAGTGGGACTGTCCGTATGCCGACTATTTATGGTGTGATGACGCATGAAGAACACCCCGGCCCCGATGTCCTGCTACTGGAGCGGATGCGTGGTGTTTCGGTGGAGGCACCAGCCCGAACACCAGAACGCTGGGAACAACTCAAAGACCAAATCGTTGAAGCCTTACTGGCCTGGCACCGTCAGGACAGTCGCGGTTGCGTCGGCGCGGTCGACAATACTCAGGAAAATTTCTGGCCCTCATGGTACCGGCAACATGTTGAAGTGCTATGGACCACGCTCAATCAGTTCAATAACACCGGTCTGACGATGCAGGATAAGCGGATCCTGTTTCGCACTCGCGAATGTCTCCCGGCATTATTTGAAGGCTTTAACGACAATTGTGTGCTGATTCACGGTAACTTCTGTTTACGCAGCATGTTGAAAGATTCGCGCAGCGATCAGTTACTGGCGATGGTCGGGCCGGGACTAATGCTTTGGGCACCGCGAGAATACGAACTGTTCCGACTAATGGATAATTCTCTGGCGGAAGATTTGCTCTGGAGTTACCTGCAACGCGCGCCAGTGGCGGAGTCGTTCATCTGGCGGCGTTGGTTGTATGTGTTATGGGATGAAGTTGCGCAACTGGTTAATACCGGACGATTTAGTCGGCGCAACTTCGATCTGGCATCAAAATCACTCTTGCCGTGGCTCGCCTGACGAACCTTTTAGCCACTGCCAGATACGGCCAAGCGTTTCATAGCCAACACGATCGCTATGCATCAACCAGACCGGAGAAGGGATTGCCCGTTCCCACGGGTTAAGCGGCGAGTCGATGGCCAACTGATTCGCCGGGGCTGGTAGCGGATTTAACCCTTCCTGCTGAAAAAAGATCATCGCCCGCGGCAGATGTGATGCGGAGGTCACCAGCAGGAAAGGGGCGTCACCAATCGCCTGTTTCACTGCCGCAGCTTCTTCTTCGGTATCTTTTGGCAAATCCAGGGTGATAATTTGCTCGTGCGGCACGCCCAGCGATTGCGCAACTCTGGCACCTACTTCCGCTGTACTCACCGTATTGGTTTTTGCTACGCCTCCCGTGAAGATCAGTTTTGATCCCGGATTTTCGCGCCATAAGCGAATACCTTCATTCAGGCGTGGCAGACTGTTATTGATTAAATTAGAGCTCGGTGCCCACTGTGGGTTCCAGGTATAACCACCTCCGAGCACCACGATATAGTCCACTTTTTGCGAATTATTCCATGTCGGATAGGTGCTTTCGATGGGACGCAGCAGGCGGTCGGCTACCGGTTGCAAACTCAATAACAAGAGTGCCAGCCACCCAATGCTAATAAAAATCTTCCCGGTTTTTTGAAAACGGCTAAACCACAGCAGCGCCAGGCCAGCGCCAATAATTAACAACATCAGCGGAAGTGGCAGCAACATATTGCCAATCACTTTTTTCAGTGTAAAAAGCATCCTTTCTGGTTCCTTTTTTAACCATATAGCAAGGGATCGCCAGCGATATTACACCAGACGGGTTCATTCTCGCCGTGGCTGTGACAAAATAGCGTCTTTATCAGAAAACGTCTTAGCCAACCGGTGGAGAAAGCAATGCAGGATCGCAATTTTGATGATATTGCGGAAAAGTTTTCCCGTAACATTTACGGCACCACCAAAGGGCAGCTTCGACAGGCTATTCTGTGGCAGGATCTCGATCACGTGCTGGCGGAAATGGGCCCGCAAAAACTGCGTGTGCTGGATGCTGGCGGTGGTGAAGGGCAGACCGCAATCAAAATGGCCGAGCGTGGGCATCAGGTCATTTTATGCGATCTTTCTGCGCAGATGATCGACCGCGCAAAACAGGCGGCAGAAGCAAAAGGTGTGAGCGACAACATGCAATTTATACATTGCGCCGCTCAGGATGTTGCTTCGCATTTGGAAACGCCCGTTGATCTGATATTGTTCCATGCGGTGCTCGAGTGGGTGGCCGATCCCCGCAGTGTATTGCAGACCCTGTGGTCAGTGTTGCGTCCAGGCGGAGTGTTGTCGTTAATGTTCTACAATGCGCATGGTTTGTTGATGCATAACATGGTCGCCGGGAATTTTGATTACGTGCAGGCGGGAATGCCGAAAAAGAAAAAACGGACGCTTTCGCCAGATTATCCACGCGACCCGGCGCAGGTTTATCTGTGGCTGGAAGAAGCTGGTTGGCAAATTATGGGTAAGACAGGCGTTCGCGTGTTTCATGATTATCTGCGCGAGAAGCACCAGCAGCGCGACTGCTATGAAGCATTACTTGAATTAGAAACGCGTTATTGCCGTCAGGAACCGTATATTACCCTGGGGCGTTATATTCATGTCACCGCGCGCAAACCGCAGAGCAAGGATAAAGTATGAGTGAATTTTCCCAGACAGTCCCCGAACTGGTTGCCTGGGCCAGAAAAAATGA
>OHMA01001104.1_pt1 | contig 12206 bp, 8 predicted proteins | sample 1569171 | NCBI WGS metagenome assembly OHMA01 (sample SAMEA3879580, study PRJEB24766) | human gut metagenome | biome: human-associated habitat; feature: feces | place: USA | collected 1985/1987
TCTGCGACAGCGGCGGCTATCAAGCCGGCTACCAGGCTGCCAGAGAATTGGTTGCTGAAAACCCCGGGATGCAGGCGCTGTTTTGCGCCACCGATATGCTGGCGCTGGGCGCCCAGGACGGCCTGCGGGACGCCGCCGCCCCGCTGCCGGCCATCGTCGGCTTTGACGATATCCCGCAGGCGGACTGGCAGCCCTATCAGCTCACCACCGTTCAGCAGAATACCGCCCTGCTGGCCCACCACGCGGTGGATTTGTTAATGACGCGGATCGCCCGCTTCAGCCTGCCCTCGCGCCATCGCGAAGTGCCGGTGAAACTAATTATTCGTCATAGCGCGAAATGAAAAAATCATTTTATGCTGGAGCGATCACAGAATCTTCTGCGAAACCCGGCCACACTCATTCGGCCCTTCGGGGCTGTTTTTTTCACGCAAAATGCACACGTGTGCAAAATAGGGAGTCACTATGCAATCTCAGGAATCAGAAGCGCTACAGGCCCGCTACCGTCTGGCCTGCGAGCTGGCGAAAGCGGGGGCTGAGCTGGCGTTTGAATACTATCAACAGCGCGAGGCGTTGACCGTCGACCATAAGGGCGACGACCTGCAGGATGTGGTCAGCGTGGCCGATAAACGGGTGGAGGCCTTTGTCAAACAGCGCATTCAGAGCGCGTTTCCGGAGGATGGCTTTCTCGGCGAAGAGAGCGGCGCCCGCCTGCCCGACGCGCGAGTGCTGTGGGTGGTCGACCCCATCGATGGCACCAGCTGTTTCCTCAACGGCCTGCACACCTGGTGCCTGTCGCTGGCGATCGTCGCCGACGGCGAACCGGTCATCGGCGTGGTCTACGACCCCAACCATCGCGAGCTGTTTCACGCCCTGCGGGGCCATGGCGCCTGGCTCAACGACGCTCCGATCCGTCCGCACCCCGCGACGACGGTCAAAGAGGGCGTGATGGGCGTCGGCACCTCGCATCGCGTCACCCCGGCGGACTTTCTGCCGTTTCTGCAGGCGCTGCTCAGCGACGGCGGCATGTTTATCCGCAACGGCTCCGGGGCGTTGATGAGCGCCTGGGCGGCGGCGGGCCGGTTGATTGGCTACTACGAGCCGCACATGAACCCGTGGGACGCCCTGCCGGGGCTGGTGCTGATGCGCGAAGCGGGCGGCGCCAGCAACGATTTTCTGGCGCAGGAGGGGATCCAGCGCGGCAATCCGCTGCTGCTGGCCAGCTCAACGCTCTACCCGCAGCTGAAAAAGATGATCCCACAACCATTACATTAACCCTTACGGGTCAGGCTATTTCTGATTATGTACTCTACACAGTAACGATAACTTCATTCACGGACGAACCACATCAATCAGTCAGGCCTCCGACCTGCGGAGAACCACCTATGTCTGGAATTATCGCTTTTTTCCGGGCGTCGCCGCCGAAAGCGGGCGCCGCGTTTGATGAACACCGTTTTCGCCGGGTGCGCTGGCAAACCTTTATCGCCATGACCCTGGCCTACGTCACCTTTTACGTCTGCCGGTTATCCTTCACCGTCGCCAAAAGCGCGCTGGTGGAGCTGGGGATCACCCCGACGGAGCTCGGCATGATCGGCTCTACCCTGTTCTTCAGCTACGCCATCGGCAAACTGGTCAATGGTTTTATCGCCGATCACGCCAACGTGGTGCGCTATATGAGCCTCGGTTTATTGCTCAGCGCCGGGATGAACCTGATGATGGGGATGACCACCAACGCCCTGCTGCTGGCCATCTTCTGGGGGATCAACGGTTGGGCGCAGTCGATGGGCGTCGGCCCCTGCGCGGTCTCGCTGGCGCGCTGGTACGGCGTTAAGGAGCGCGGCACCTTCTATGGCATCTGGTCGACGGCGCATAATATCGGCGAGGCGGTGACCTATATGGTGATCGCCGCGGTGATCGCCGGGTTTGGCTGGCAGATGGGCTACCTGTCCACCGCCGCGCTCGGCGCCGCCGGCGTGGTGCTGCTGGTGCTGTTCATGCACGATTCGCCGCAGAGCAGCGGCTTCCCGTCCATCAACGTCATCCGCGATGAACCGCAGGAGGAGGTCGAAGCCCGCGGCTCGGTGTTTAAAAACCAGCTGCTGGCGCTGCGCAACCCGGCGCTGTGGACCCTCGCCCTCGCCTCCGCCTTTATGTACATCGACCGCTACGCCGTCAACTCATGGGGGATCTTCTTTCTCGAGCAGGATAAAGCTTATTCCACCCTGGAGGCGTCCGGGATTATCGGCGTCAACGCTATCGCCGGCATCGCCGGGACCATCATCGCCGGCATGCTCTCCGACCGCTTTTTCCCGCGCAACCGCAGCGTGATGGCCGGATTCATCAGCCTGCTGAACACCGCCGGCTTCGCCCTGATGCTCTGGTCGCCGCACAATTACTACACTGATATTCTGGCGATGATTATCTTCGGGGCCACCATTGGCGCTCTGACCTGCTTCCTCGGCGGGCTGATCGCCGTCGATATCTCTTCGCGCAAGGCCGCCGGGGCCGCGCTCGGCACCATCGGCATCGCCAGCTACGCCGGCGCCGGCCTGGGCGAGTTTCTCACCGGGATCATTATTGATAAAACGGCTATCCTTGAAAACGGCAAAACGCTGTATGATTTCAGCACGTTGGCGATGTTCTGGGTGGGTACCGGTCTGGGTTCCGCGCTACTCTGTTTTACCACTGCCGCCATCGTCGCCCGGCGCCATGCCGTCGAACGGCAGACCTCGTTCTCCTCATAACCGATTAACGAATAAGGAAGAAGATATGATGCCTGCAAGACATCAGGGGCTGTTACGCCTGTTTATCGCCTGCGCGCTGCCGCTGCTGGCGCTGCAATCTGCCGCCGCCGCGGACTGGCAGCTGGAGAAAGTGGTCGAGCTCAGCCGCCACGGTATTCGTCCGCCGACGGCCGGCAACCGGGAAGCCATCGAGGCCGCCACCGGCCGACCGTGGACCGAGTGGACCACCCATGACGGGGAGCTCACCGGCCATGGCTATGCCGCCGTGGTCAACAAAGGGCGTGCGGAAGGCCAGCATTACCGCCAGCTCGGCCTGCTGCAGGCCGGATGCCCGACGGCGGAGTCGATATACGTGCGCGCCAGCCCGCTGCAGCGGACGCGAGCGACCGCCCAGGCGCTGGTGGATGGCGCCTTCCCCGGCTGCGGCGTCGCTATCCATTATGTCAGCGGGGATGCCGATCCCCTATTTCAGACCGACAAGTTCGCCGCCACGCAAACCGACCCCGCCCGCCAGCTGGCGGCGGTGAAAGAGAAGGCCGGGGATCTGGCGCAGCGTCGGCAGGCGCTGGCGCCGACCATCCAGCTATTGAAACAGGCGGTTTGTCAGGCCGATAAGCCCTGCCCGATCTTCGATACCCCGTGGCAGGTCGAGCAGAGCAAAAGTGGGAAGACCACCATTAGCGGACTGAGCGTGATGGCCAATATGGTGGAGACGCTGCGTCTCGGCTGGAGTGAAAACCTGCCTCTCAGCCAGCTGGCGTGGGGCAAGATCACCCAGGCCAGGCAGATCACCGCCCTGCTGCCGCTGTTAACGGAAAACTACGATCTGAGTAACGATGTGTTGTATACCGCGCAAAAACGCGGGTCGGTGCTGCTCAACGCTATGCTCGATGGCGTCAAACCGGAGGCGAATCCGAACGTACGCTGGCTGCTGCTGGTGGCCCATGACACCAACATCGCCATGGTACGCACGCTGATGAACTTTAGCTGGCAGCTGCCGGGCTACAGCCGGGGAAATATCCCGCCGGGCAGTAGCCTGGTGCTGGAGCGCTGGCGCAACGCGAAGAGCGGAGAACGCTATCTGCGGGTCTATTTCCAGGCGCAAGGCCTCGACGACCTGCGTCGTCTGCAGACGCCGGACGCGCAGCACCCGATGCTGCGTCAGGAGTGGCATCAGCCGGGCTGCCGTCAGACCGACGTCGGTACGCTGTGTCCCTTCCAGGCGGCTATTACCGCGCTGGGTCAGCGTATCGACCGATCATCCGCCCCGGCGGTAGCCATGGTCCTGCCGTAGCGGCGCGGTGTTTGTCCGGGCCCGGGAAAACCTTTTTTTCCAGGCCCGGCACGACGTCCGTTATCCGTTGTCCGGCGCAAACGCCCCGGCGGCGACCTGCGCCGGGGTGACCACCCCGCTGTCCAGCACCCAGCCGCTTATCAGCCCAGCAGGCGTGACGTCGAACGCCGGATTGTAAACGGCGGCCCCCGTCGGCGCCCACTGTACCGCGCCGAAGCTGCCCGCCACTCCGGTCACTTCCGCCGCCGCGCGCTGCTCAATGGGGATCGCCGCCCCGTTCGGGCAATGGCGGTCGAGGGTGGTCTGCGGGGCAGCGACGTAAAACGGGATCTGGTGATAATGGGCCAAAACCGCCAGAGAATAGGTGCCGATTTTATTCGCCACGTCGCCGTTGGCGGCGATACGGTCGGCGCCGACCCACACCGCATCCACCTGCCCCTGCGCCATCAGGCTGGCGGCCATTGAATCGGCGATCAGCTGATAGGGCACGCCCAGCTCGCCCAGCTCCCAGGCGGTTAAACGACCGCCCTGCAGCAGCGGCCGGGTTTCATCAACCCATACGTTGGTCACTTTTCCCTGCCGGTGCGCCAGCGCGATAACGCCCAGGGCGGTCCCCACCCCGGTGTTGCAGTGGGTCAGCAGTCGACTGCCGGGCTTCACCAGCGCACTGCCCGCCTCAGCGATGCGGTCGCACAGCTGTTTATCTTCTTCGACCAGACGCAAGGCTTCCGCTTCCAGCGCCTGCGGGTAATCCTCCCGGGCCAGCGCCTGCTTCATGCGATCCAGATTATTCATCAGGTTGACCGCCGTCGGCCGCGCCGCGCGCAGCGTCTCCAGCGCCTGCTGGAGTGCATCCCGGTTCAGGCCGCGCTGGGCCAGCAGAGCCAGCAGCAGGCTGGCGGACAGGCCAATCAGCGGCGCGCCGCGCACCCGCAGGGTATGAATATGGTCCACCAGCAGCGCAACGTTATCCGCCGCCAGCCAGCGTTTTTCCTGCGGCAAGGCCTGCTGGTCGAGAATAAAAAGCTGATTTTCACTCACCCGCAGGCTGGTGGTCTGTAATGTCTGCATGTCGTTAAATCCCTGTTGCGTTGTTGTATCACATTGTGTCAGGATGGAATCCAGAAGTATAGACGTCTGAACGGCTTAATCAGAATTCGAGGATCGAGGCAATGTCGCAATACCATACCTTCACCGCCCACGATGCCGTGGCTTACGCGCAACAGTTCGCCGGCATCGACAACCCATCTGAGCTGGTCAGCGCGCAGGAAGTGGGCGATGGCAACCTCAATCTGGTGTTTAAAGTGTTCGATCGTCAGGGCGTCAGCCGGGCGATCGTCAAACAGGCCCTGCCCTACGTGCGCTGCGTCGGCGAATCCTGGCCGCTGACCCTCGACCGCGCCCGTCTCGAAGCGCAGACCCTGGTCGCCCACTATCAGCACAGCCCGCAGCACACGGTAAAAATCCATCACTTTGATCCCGAGCTGGCGGTGATGGTGATGGAAGATCTTTCCGACCACCGCATCTGGCGCGGAGAGCTTATCGCTAACGTCTACTATCCCCAGGCGGCCCGCCAGCTTGGCGACTATCTGGCGCAGGTGCTGTTTCACACCAGCGATTTCTACCTCCATCCCCACGAGAAAAAGGCGCAGGTGGCGCAGTTTATTAACCCGGCGATGTGCGAGATCACCGAGGATCTGTTCTTTAACGACCCGTATCAGATCCACGAGCGCAATAACTACCCGGCGGAGCTGGAGGCCGATGTCGCTGCCCTGCGCGACGACGCCCAGCTTAAGCTGGCGGTGGCGGCGCTGAAGCACCGTTTCTTTGCCCATGCGGAAGCGCTGCTGCACGGCGATATCCACAGCGGGTCGATCTTCGTTGCCGAAGGCAGCCTGAAGGCCATCGACGCCGAGTTCGGCTACTTCGGCCCCATCGGCTTCGATATCGGCACCGCCATCGGCAACCTGCTGCTGAACTACTGCGGCCTGCCGGGCCAGCTCGGCATTCGCGATGCCGCCGCCGCGCGCGAGCAGCGGCTGAACGACATCCACCAGCTGTGGACCACCTTTGCCGAGCGCTTCCAGGCGCTGGCGGCGGAGAAAACCCGCGACGCGACGCTGGCTTACCCCGGCTACGCCTCCGCCTTTCTGAAAAAGGTGTGGGCGGACGCAGTCGGCTTCTGCGGCAGCGAACTTATCCGCCGCAGCGTCGGACTGTCGCACGTCGCGGATATCGACACTATCCAGGACGACGCCATGCGTCATGAGTGCCTGCGCCACGCCATTACCCTGGGCAGAGCGCTGATCGTGCTGGCCGAGCGTATCGACAGCGTCGACGAGCTGCTGGCGCGGGTACGCCAGTACAGCTGAGTGCGCCTGTTTCCCTCACCCCAACCCTCTCCCACAGGGAGAGGGAGCACCCCCTAAAAAAGTGCCATTTTCTGGGATTGCCCGACGGCGCTGCGCTTGCGCGGGCCTACAAATAGCCGCATAACGGTTTGATATTGCACTCTTTCGTAGGCCGGGTAAGGCGAAAGCCGCCACCCGGCAGACATCCGAGTACAATTTTGCGTTTACCTTACCCTCACCCCAGATACTCAATCACCGATAGCCCGCCGTTGTAATCGGTGCTGTAGATAATGCCTTGCGCATCGACAAACACGTCACAGGACTGGATCACCCGCGGGCGGCCGGGACGGGTATCCATCATTCTCTCAGGCGCAGCCGGCACCAGCGCCCCGGTCTCCAGCGGGCGATACGGGTTGGAAATGTCGTAAGCCCGCACGCCGGCATTCTGATACGTGGCAAAAATCAGCGTTGAGCTGACAAAGCTGCCTGGACGATTCTCATGCAGGTTATGCGGGCCGAAATGCGCCCCTTTCGCCACGTAATCCGCTTCGTCCGGCTGCGGGAAGGTGGCGATGCTCACCGGGTTGGTTGGCTCGCGGATATCAAACAGCCAGATCAGCTTCTCGCCGTCCTCCTGGTTGTCGAGCACCGCTTCATCCAGCACCACCAGCAGATCGCGATCCGGCAGCGGCAGCGCGGTATGCGTTCCGCCGCCGAACGGCGGGCTCCAGTTGCGATGACTAATCAGCCTCGGCTGGGTACGGTCTTTGACATCCAGCAGCGTCAGGCCGCCGTCGCGCCAGCTGCCGTAGGCGGTATCCCCGGCAATAATGGCGTGATGCAGCGCATAGCGTTTGCCCTGCGGCCAGTCCGGTGTTTCACCGCCCGCCTGGTGCATCCCCGGCAGCCACCAGCGCCCGGCTACTTCGGGCTTACGCGGATCGGCCAGATCGATGGTCAGGAAGATGTAGTCGGTAAAACCGTCGATCAGCGCGGACACATACGCCCAGCGCCCGCCGACGTACCAGATGCGGTGAATACCGATGCCGTTAAGCGACAGGAAACTGATTTCCCGCGGCTGCGCGGGAGTGGAAATATCAAAGATGCGCAGCCCGGCGCTCCAGCCCCTGTCCTGCACATCGCTGACCGTGTCACCCACCGAGCGGGTGTAGTACACCTTCTCATCAGCAAAACGGGCGTCAGCAAACAGATCCCGGGCGTTGATCACCAGCAGCAGATCGTCATGCGCCTGGAGATGCACGTTCCAGGTGCCCGGCGGCGCGGCAATATAGTTGACGGTGGTGGGCCGGGTAGGATCGCGAACATCGACCACGGAAAAACCCTGCGACACCATATGGCCGATATAGGCGAATCCGCGGTGCACCATCAGCTGCACGCCGTCCGGACGACCGCCCTGATCGCTATGGCCAATCAGCCGCATATTGCGGCTGTATTCGGGGGAAGGTAATGCTGACATAGGGGATCCCTCTCGCCCGGTGGCATGGTTTTCCCCCTCTCCCTGCGGAGAGGGCCGGGGTGAGGGCACCAGGCCGCCGTCCACCGCCACCCGGCTTGATTTTATTTGTTTTTCGCTTCCAGCGTCGCGAACCACGGCGCGATAAAGTCTTCGGTCTGGCCCCAGCCAGGGATAATTTTCCCCAGCGACGCCACGTTTACCGCTCCCGGCTGGGCCGCCAGCAGCGCCTGGGGAATCGCTGCCGCCTTGAAGTCGTAGGTGGCTGGCGTCGGCTCGCCGGCGATCTTGTTGGCGATCAGCCGCACGTTGGTCGCGCCGATAAGCTTCGGATCCACCGCCACGCTCACCTTCCACGGGCTGCCGGCTTCGCGCATCAGCTGCAAATCCTGGTTGGAAATATCAATGCTGTAGAGTTTGATCTCGGTGCGGCCGTTCTCTTTCAGCGCTTTATAGGCTCCCTGGCTAAAGGCATCCCAGGTGCCCCAGATCGCGTCAATTTTTCCTTTCGGATACTTGGCGAGGATCGCCCCCACCTTGTTGGCAGTGTCGCCCTGCACATCGGATGACACGGCGCCGATCGACTCCAGCTCTTTAATCCCCGGATTTTGCTTCAGCAGCGTCTGGTAAGCCGCCTGACGGCGCTCCATCGGCGGGAAGCCCGCCACCCACAGCTTGACGATGTTGGCCTTGCCGTTGAAATCTTTCACCAGCTGGCCAAAAGAGAGCTCGGTCAGTGAGGCGTCATCCTGCTGGCTGACCGTCACCCCGGGGATCTCACCGCTTACCGCGGTATCGAACACCGCCACTTTGATCCCGGCGTCCACCGCCTTCTTCACCAGGGCGGTGGAATACGGGTCACGCCCCTGAGAGAGAATAATGCCATCGTATTTCTGGCTGATGGCCTGGTTGACGAAGTCCTGGAATTTGGCGTCATCGCCGTTGCTCAGGAAGGTGCTGATTTTGAAACCGAGCTTTTTGCCTTCCTGCAGCGCCCCGGCGACAAACTGGGTGGTGTTATCGTCAGACCCGAGGTTGCGGATCACGGCAATGCGGATCGGGCCGTTGTGTTCGGCAATCGCCGCCGGCACCGGCGTCGGGGCGGTGGCCAGCGCCGCCGTCGACTGCAACAGACCCAGCGTCATCAGAGAGAGTGCGATCTTTTTCATGCGGTTTACCCTGTAAAATGTTAAGTACGGCGCTGAAAATAGGTCAGTGCCAGCGCGCCAGCCAGCACCAACCCTTTAATAATGTCCATCGCGTAATACGGCACCGAGAGCATCACCAGCCCGTTGGAGAGCACGCCGAGGATCACCGCCCCCACCAGCGTCCCCAGGGCGTTCGGTTTACCGGAGCCCGCCAGCGAAAAGCCGATCCAGGCCGCCGCCACCGCGTCCATCAGATAGCCGCCGCCGGCGTTGACCTGCGAAGAGCCGATGCGCGAGGCCAGCAGAATGCCGCCGAGCCCGGCCAGCAGCGAGGCAATCACGTATGCTGCGACTTTGTAACGCGTGATCCGCAGGCCGGAGAGCCGCGCCGCCTCCGGGTTGCCGCCGATGGCGTACATCCGCCGTCCGTGGGTAGTGAACGACAGCGCCAGCTGGGCGATCAGCGTCACCACCAGCATGATAATGACGATGGTCGGCACCTGCCCCAGCGCGCCAAAGGCCGCCGGGATAGTACCCTCCGCCATCTCGCCGCTCGGCAGCACCATGTTTTCGGTAATCGACCCACCATAGCTGTATGTCATTGCCACGCCCTGAATCACAAACAGGCTGGCCAGGGTGGCGAGCATGTCAGGAATGCGCAGCACAACGATCAGAAAGGCGTTAAACAGCCCCACCAGGGTGCAGAGCGCGAGGGTTATCAGAATCGCTTCGGTGGTCCCCAGGCCATGCCAGACAAACAGGGAAATCACCAGCGCGTTAGCCAGCGATGCCGTCGATCCGACGGACAGATCGAAGCCGCCGATGGTGAGAGAAATCGACACCCCGATGGCAATCACCGTCACGATGGCGATCGAGCGCAGAATGTTGATGATGTTGAACGGGTCAAGGAAGTTGTCCGAGGCGAGGCCAAAGACCGCCACCAGCAGCACCACGGTCAGCAACATGCCCCACTTATAGAGAAAATCAAAAAATCGCTGACGGCCCGATACCGTCGCGTTCACTGCCAGGGCCTTGCTCACGCTGCCGCTCCTCCGGTTGAATAATAAAGCAGTGTCTCTTCCCGGGCTTCCGCGCCGGGGATCTCCGCTACGATCCGTCCGTCCCACAGTACGCAGATGCGGTCGCATAAACCGACCAGCTCGGCGAATTCACCCGAGGCATAAATCACCCCTTTGCCTTCCCGCGCCAGACCATCGATCAGCATGAACAGATCGGTTTTCGCTTTCACATCGACCCCTTTGGTCGGTTCGTCAAAAATCAAAACGTTGGCATCACCGCGCAGCCATTTGCCAATGGCCACCTTCTGCTGGTTGCCGCCAGAAAGACGGCGCAGCGTCTGACCGGGACCGGTAGCGCGCACGCCGAGGCGGGCAATAACCTCCTTCGCCCACCGCCACGCTTGCCGATGGCCGAACAGGCTCCAGCGCGAAAAGCTGTTATCGGCGCTGACCGCCAGGTTCATCGCGATCGGCTCTTCAATGAAAATGCCCTCTTTGCGTCGCTCCTCCGGGACCAGCGCCAGGCCGCGCCCCACCGAGTCGGCCGGATCGCGCGGTCGCCACGGCTGGCCGTTCAGCTCGCCACGCTGCACCCGGCTTTTGCTGGCGCCGAACAGCGCTTTGCACAGCTCGGTTTTGCCCGCGCCGGCCAGCCCGGCGATACCCAGAATTTCCCCCTTCCGCAGGCGCAGCGAAATATCCTGCAGCAACGCCTCATCATGCAGACCGTCAACCTGCAACAGCACCTCTTCGCCGTGCGGCGGGCGCGGCGGCGGGAAGATATCGCTCAGCTCGTGGCCCAGCATCTTTTCGACGATCTGTTCGCCGCTCAGCGGCGCCATCGGGCCGCTCTCAATCAGCCGCCCGTCGCGCAGCACCGTCAGGGTGTCGCAGATCGCCTTCAGCTCATGGATACGATGCGAAATAAACACCACCCCGATCCCCTGATGCTGCAGACGGCGTACTACCGCAAACAGACGCTCACTTTCATGCTGATCCAACGGCGCGGTGGGTTCATCGAGGATCAAAAAGCGGCAATGGTGCGACAGGGCGCGGGCCAACAGGATTTGCTGTTTTTCGGCGAGCGTGCAGCTGTCAATGGAGCGCCGGACGTCCAGCGCCACATCCAGCTGCGCCAGCGCCTCGCGCGCCAGCTGCCGAACCCGCGACCAGCGGAAGGTCATGCCCGGCTCCGCCAGCCTGTCCAGCATAATGTTTTCGGCAATGCTCAGGCCCGGCACCAGCGCCACGTCCACCTCCTGCTGCACCAGGTGGATCCCCAGCTGTTTAGCATCCCGCGGCGAACGAATGATGACCGGCAGGTTGTTGATCGTCACTTCGCCCTCATAGTGGGCGTGGGTGCCGCACAGCACGGCCATCAGCGTCGACTTACCCGCGCCGTTGGCCCCGGTCAGGGCATGCACCGACCCGCCATGGAGGGTAAAGTCCACCTTGTTCAGCGCCTGAAAGCCGGAGAAGGCCAGGCTAATGTTATGCATCTCAAGGCGATTCGCGCTCATCACTGCTCCCGTGCGGCAATTAATCTTCTGATTTAACGAATTTTTCATAGCCGCCGCTGGCTGACAACTGCGTAAAAAGCATAAGATACAACGAAATAATATTAGCCATCTGGATGTCCAGACATAACATCAGGTTAGCCCAACACCCATAAGGACAGCTTCCATGAGCAACAGCGATATCCGCGTCGTTCCCGGCCCGGCCAACTATTTCTCCCATCCTGGCAGCCTTGAGCGGCTGAGCGATTTTTTTAACGCCGACCAGCTCTCGCGAGCGGTGTGGGTCTATGGCGAGCGCGCTCTGGCCGGCGCCGAACCTTTTCTGCCGGCGGCCTTCCACCTGCCGGAGGCGAAAAAGATCCGCTTTACCGGCCACTGCAGCGAACGCGACGTGGCGGGGCTGGTGCAGGCCTCCGGTGACGATCGGGCGGTAGTGATTGGCGTCGGCGGCGGCGCGCTGCTCGACAGCGCGAAAGTGCTCGCCCGCCGCCTGGGGGTACCGCTGGTGGCCATCCCGACTATCGCCGCCACCTGCGCGGCGTGGACGCCGCTGTCGGTGTGGTATAGCGACGCCGGACAGGCCCTGAATTTTGAGATCTTCGATGACGCCAACTTCCTGGTGCTGGTCGAACCGCGCATCATTCTCAACGCCCCGGCGGAGT
>OHMA01001109.1_pt1 | contig 12153 bp, 10 predicted proteins | sample 1569171 | NCBI WGS metagenome assembly OHMA01 (sample SAMEA3879580, study PRJEB24766) | human gut metagenome | biome: human-associated habitat; feature: feces | place: USA | collected 1985/1987
GAGGAACAGCGCCTCCCGGTAGTCCTCGTGCAGTTCCGTCATGCAGGTCCGCAGGAGCCGCGCCCGTTCTGCCGATTGCACGGCTTCCTCCACCAGCTCCCGCGCCTCCGGTTCCTCCGTCAGCGCGTCCAGCGAAAAGCAATTTCCCGCCCGCTTTTTGTGCAGCAGCCGCAGGGCCATGTGCCGCGCCGACTGGTAAAGGTAGGCGCGAAAGCCGCCGTCCCGGATGTGGGGCTTTTTGGCGATGAGATAGGCAAAGACCTCGATCATCAGATCCTCCGCCTCGTGAAGGTCGCAGAGGTAGCCGTCCAGATAGAGGGTCAGCTTGGTGCCGTAACGCTCCATAAGCTCGCCCAGAGCGTCCTCGTCACCGTCGAGATAGCGGCGGTATAACGTTTCGTCTGTCGTCATTCCGCCGCCTCCCTTCGCCGCTTTTTTCATGATTATAACATGCCCCATGCGCCCTTGTCGATAGAATTGATATACTCGAAAGGCTCCTGCCATCAGTTCCACGCCCCAGGTCATCGCCGCCCGTGCCAGCAAAAAGCGGATAAAACGCTTGAAGGCCAATTCCGCTTTCTTCATTTCCGCATTGAACGTCTTTTGCCTACCATCTCTTGACAGTAGGTAATCATTCTTTGCCGACGCGTAGCGTAACGAAACGTTCCGCTGTGTTGCGGCACAGTAGTCACAGGCAAAAAGGAAATTCCGCCCCTTTTCGGAAATTTGCCATTTATAATTTGATATATTTCCGAAACGTGTTAACATTCTTCCGAATGTTGGACATAATAGAATCAACAGATCATTTCAAGGAGGCAAGCAAATGGCTGACTTTATGTTTGTAAAAGATGCGGCTGCGCTTTGGAATATTAGTGAACGGCAGGTTAGCGGGCTTTGCAGTCGCGGAAAGATTTCCGAAGCAGTAAAGCAGGGACGTTCTTGGATGATTCCGACAACTGCCGAAAAGCCCGCTGATCAGCGAGTCAAATCCGGAGCCTAAATGGAATGTCCATCTCCTTGAATTTCGATATGCTTATCTGCTGGAATTTCCAACGTAGAAGCAAGTCCAATATCTTCTGCCAAGGTAATGGTATTCTTTTCACCGGTAGCATTCTCGATCGCCGTCCGTAATTCCGCTTCTGTTGTAATCCCATTGTTTTCCGCCCATGCTGTCGGAACCAGCGTGAATATCATCGTCAGTGATAATAATATTGCAAAAATTCGCTGTTTCATCACTTTTACCTCCTATATTTCCTTCTATTTGATCCGCTTCCGCAGGTTTAAACAAAAAAACAGACGCCTTCAAGACATGGTTTTACCCATGCCTGAAAGCGCCTTTGCTTTATATTCTGCGGACAGCGTAAAGCAGCGAACGCCGCTTGCTCTGTCCTGGCCTATTCTGTTTTTCGGAACTTGCCGGAGCATCATGCGCATCAGAACCTTTGGAAGGGTCAGCGCGGAGCTATGGAACCAGGGGGAATGGCGGCTGTCCGCCGTTGACAGCTGGCTGGCCCGGAGGGCCCCGTAGCTTTGCGTCGCCGGCTTGCGCCGGGTTTGCCCATAAATTTTACATAAAGAAAGCAGCAGATTGCTCTTTTCCAGTCAATAGGCGTTTTTTATAAAATTAACCGTTTTCTTTGTGTTTTTCGAGCCTTTTTCCGCTCAGAAATCACGCTTGCGCTCCCCGCATGGTGCGGGAATCCGCCGTCGGTCCTCCCGGCTTCTGTGCTCTTTACACCTGAATACCGGAGGCCCTCCTCGGAGCAGCAGTGTACCCGCGGCAAAGTCCCGTCGATTTTCATTGCCATACCGATGGAACCGTGGTATACTATTCCCGTTGAAAAAACAAAACGAAGGAGAGATGACCATGGATCCCATCAACGAGATCGAACTGGAGGACTGCCCCGTATGCCGTGGCGCCGGTTATATTGAGGACGAGCAGGGCTGGTGCATGTATGCGTGCTGCCTGAACTGCGGCACGGAGACCGCCCACGTCAGCTACAAGACGCCGGAGGAGCGGCTGGAGGCCGCCCGTCAGGCTGCCTACCTGTGGAACATCGGTAAGGTGATCCACAACGGCATGTGTGACTGATTCCCACGCAAAGAACGCGCAAGTGAGAACACTTGCGCGTTTTTCCTTTGGCTGATACAATACAGAAAAAAGCTTCCGGGAGGAACACAGTATGATTCGTGAGATCTGCAGGGATGAGACGTTTCTCTCCCAGAAGGCCGCCCCCGCCACGGCGGATGATCTGGCCACAGCCCAGGATCTGCTGGACACCCTGACCGCCCACAAGGACGGCTGCGTGGGCATGGCGGCCAACATGATCGGCGTGAATAAGCGCATCATCGCCTTTGACAACGAGGGGACGTACATGGTAATGTTCAACCCCGTCATCGTCCGGCAGTCCGGGCCGTATGAGGCCGAGGAGGGCTGCCTCTCCCTCTCCGGCGTCCGGAAAACGAAACGGTTCCAGACCGTCAAAGTACAGTGGCAGAATGAAAAATTCCAGACCCGGCTGAAAACCTTCACCGGCTGGACGGCGGAGATCATCCAGCACGAGATCGACCATTGCGATGGGATCTTGATTTAAGTTTTTTACCACGCACAAAGCCCCCGAGGGTGTGACCCCCGGGGGCTTTGCTATGCTGTAACAGAGATGTCGCAATTTTAGCCTTTGACACCGCCAAGCGCAACGCCGCGGACGATAAACTTGGACAGCAGCAGGTAGACGACGATGACCGGCAGAATGGCGATGGCCACCATCATGTACACCTTGCCCATATCGAACTTCAGGAAGTCCGCGCTGCGCAGCTGAGCAATCAGGATCGGCAGAGTCTTTTTGTCGGCAGTGTCCAACACCAGAGCCGGAATGAAGTAGTTGTTCCAGCTGGCCACGAAGGAGAAGATGGCCTGCACCGCCAGAGCCGGCTTCATGATGGGCAGCACGATCTTATTAAAGGTATAGAACTCGCCTGCACCGTCAATGCGGGCGGCCTCCACGATCTCCATGGGAAGGGAGGCGTCCAGATACTGCTTCATGAAGAAGAACACGGTAGGTGCTGCAATGCTGGGAACGATCAGGGGGATGAAGCTGTTTTTCAGGCCCATCTTGGAGATCAACTGCAGAAAGCCCAGTGCGGACACCTGTGTGGGCATGGTCATGATGAGCAGGATCAGGGCAAAGGCAGCCTTTTTGAATTTGAAGTTATAGGCGTAGATGCCGTAGGCCGTCAGAGCCGAGAAGTAAACGCTGAGCGCTGCCGAGCAGGCAGACACCAGCAGGCTGTTGCGGATGCCGCTCACCACAGGGATGTTGGCGTCCGTAAGCACATTGCGGAAGTTTGTGATGATGGACTTGCCCGGCATCAGCGAGAAGCCCTTCTGGATCTCGAAGTGGGTGCGGGTGGAGTTGATGATCAGCACATAGAAGAAGAACAGGCACAGAAAGCTGATCAGCACCAGCACCAGATAGCACCACGCACGGCGGGCGGTCAAGATCGCCTTTTCGGACTGGTTTTTAGGCGTATGTGCCATACTTATTTCCCTCCTTTGGCAGCAGCCTTTTTGGCTGCCTTCAGTTCCTTGCGCTGAGCCTTGGTCAGGCCGTCATCTTCCTTGGTCAGCGAGAAGTACACGACGACGCACAGCACTGCACACACAAGGAACAGCACCACAGATACTGCACCGGCCATGCCGTAGTTCTTGCTGAACAGGTGGTTATTCAGGTACATGATCATGGTGGTGGAGGTACGGTCGGGGCCGCCCTTGCCGTTGGTCAAAATCTGCGGCACATCGAACATCTGCAAGCCGCCGATCATGGAGGTGATCATTACATAGACCAGAATGGGGCGGATCAGGGGCAGGGTGATCTTCCAGAACATCTGGTTCGGGGTGCAGCCGTCCAGTTCCGCAGCCTCGTACAGGGTGGGATCCACGCCCATAATGGCTGCCATCAGCATGATGGTAGTGTTGCCGAACCACATCAGGAAGTTCATCAGGCCCACAAGGCCACGGTTGCCCCACACGGTATTCAGAAAGCTGATGGGGGTCTTGATCCAGCCCATGCTCAGCAGCACTGCGTTCACCGGGCCGTTATCCGAGAACAGGGCGAAGAACAGCATTGCGAAGGCCGAGGCCATGATCAGGTTGGGCATGTAGATGACCGTCTTGAAGAAGGTCTGTCCCTTCAGCTTCAGTCGCAGGTCGGTGAACCATGCCGCCAGCAGCAGCGAGACGATGATCTGCGGGACGAAACCGATGATCCAGAGGATCAGCGTGTTGCTGAAATACTTGGGCAGATCGGTCGCGAACAGGGTGATGTAGTTTTTCAGACCCACAAAGTTGGGTCCGATGATCTTCAGACCGCTGCGGTAATACTCAAAAAAGCTGTAATAGATGGTGGATGCCAGAGGGATCAGCTGGAATACCGCGAAGATGATAAAGAACGGTGCAATGAAGATATAGCCCCATTTCGCGTAGCTGATCGACCCTTTCTTCTTTGTTTTTTCTCCCATGAGATCTCCCTCCTGCCGGGTCACAGCAAAACCAAAGGGGCGGGCGAGATACGCCGCCCGCCCCTTTGCTTCAATTTTCAGTTCGGAGTAAAACCGCTTATGCGGGCCATACCACGTCGGTCAGCTCGGGGTACTTCTCCTTGATGGCGGTCTCGAAGTTTGCCTTGGCGGCATCCTCCTGCACGTTGCCGGTGAAGTAATCCTTGAAAGCGTTCTGGAAGCTCTCGTTCAGGCCCTGATCGTACGGGCCGGCATTGGACATATCGATCTTGGTTGCAGCCTCTGCAAACAGAGCGATGTGGTTCTGGCCGCCGAGGAAGTCGGACTTGTAATCGCTGCTGGCGATCTCGTTCATGGCCTTCTCGTTGTTGGTGTAGTCCTGCGTATCCATGGTGATCTGCTTCATGATGGCTTCATCGCAGGTCAGCTTCAGCATAACGTCCTTGATGGTCTCAAGGTTGTCGCTGCCGGCTGCGCCGCAGATCCAGGTGCCGCCCCAGTAGTAGGGCTGAGGGCCTTCGCACACAGCGTAGTCGCCGTAGATGCCGTTGCCAACCTCTTCCTTGCTGCCCTCAGCGGTAGGAGTTGCCAGAGAGTTGCCCAGCAGGGTGAAGTTGATGCCCCAAGTGGAGTAGAAGAAGCCGAACACCTTACCGGTGGGGCCCTGATCGGAAGCCCACTGGCTGTCCCACAGGCTGGACTTGTTGTTGTAGCCCTTGTCGGTGTACTCCTTGGTCTGGTCCACCCACTTCATCAGGTTCTCGTCCACGGTAACGGTGGTGCCGGTGACCCAGGGTGCGGAGACGTTGTTGGAGAAGGTGCGGTATGCATCGTCAAAGCCGGACAGCATCTTGTAGCCCTTGGCAGCAGCCTTGGCAGCTACATCGTTGAACTTATCCCAGTCGGACAGGTAGGTCTGCACTTCGGCGGGGTCATCGGTGCCCAGCACCTCCTTGGCAATGCTGCGGCGGTATGCAAACAGACCGGGAGTTGCCTGCCAGGTGGTGCCGCGCTGGCTGCCGTCCACAGAAACGATATCCTTGGTGTACTGGTACTGGCCGGCCAGATCGGAATCGGTCAGGCCGATATCCTTCTTGACATCCAGAACGTAGTCGGAATCCACATACTTCAGAGCGTAGTCAGCCTCAATCAGGAAGATGTCGATCTTGTCGTCATCGGCAGCGGAGTCCTGATTCAGCAGAGCCTCGTCCAGCTTGTTCTGGTAGTTGTTGTTCTCGTTGGCGTTGATGGTCCACTTCACGGTGGTGCCGTCCTTCAGGGTGGTGGTGGACTTGTCGGCTGCGATCTCCTTGACCTCGGGATAGTAGTCGTTGAAGCGGCTCTGGAACTCATCATTCCAGCACCAGATGTTCAGCACCTTGCCCTCGGCAGCAGCCGGAGCAGAAGCAGCTGCAGAGGATGCAGGAGCGGCAGAGGAAGCAGCAGTGCTGCTGGAAGAACCGCCGCCGCAGGCTGCCAGAGCAGCACCAACAGTCACGACACCGGAAGCGAGCAGGAAATTACGACGAGAGATCTTTTTCATAAGGGTAAACCTCCTTCATGGTTTTCCAATTAAAAAATTCATTCTCAAAAACTCCGCGCTGGGAGTCATGGGTCTTTGTTAAAGGATGCGGACGGAGCCGCCGTCCAGCAGTTTGCCGGACACCCGGATCTGCTCCGGCAGAGTCACACGCGGATGCTCGATCAGCTCGATCAGCTTATCCGCTGCCAGCCTGCCAAGGGATTTTGTGTTCTGCTGGTAGGTCACCAGCGAGGGTTTGACTACCCGGGAGAGATAGATGCCATCGTATCCCATCACCGAGATGTCCTCCGGGATGCTCAACCCCGCTTCGGTCAGGGCGTTGTAGCCGCCCAGTGCGGAAAAGTCATCCGGGAAGATGATGCAGGTGGGCCGCTGCGGCAGTGCCAGCAGCGCCCGGGTCTCCTCTGCGCAGCGATCCACATCGTGGTACACACCGCAGCGGACGTACTCCTCCGGCACCTTCAGCCCCAGCTCCTCGCAGGCTTGATAGAAGCCTGCCAAGCGGTTTTCGGTAACGGCGGTCTTTTCGCCGTGGATGAAGGCGATGCGCCGGTGTCCGCAGGCCCATGCCTGCTGTACCAGAGCCTTTGTGCCCGCCACGTTGTCTGAAAGGATCGCCATCCGGTTGTTGAACACATGGTCGATGGTCACCACCGGCACATCGCCGTTGACCAGTTCCACCACCTGCGGATCGTAAAAGTTCACACAGGCGATCACCACGCCGTCCACACCCCGGTAGTGGCAATGTTCCAGATAGCTCATGGACTTGCCGCTGATGTTGTGGTTGATGAAGGTGATATCGTAGCCGCGCTTTTCCGCTTCTACCTTGAAGCTGTCCAGCACTGCGGAGAAGTACTCGTGGGTCAAGCCGCTCTGTTTTTCATCTACGAACAGAACGCCAAGATTGTAAGTGCGGTTGGTTTTCAGCGCCCGGGCCGCTGCGTTGGGCAGGTACCCCATGCGGCGGGCCGCTGCACGGATGCGCTCCCGCGTGGCCGGTGCGATATCCGGCTGGTCGTTTAAAGCCTTGCTGACGGTTGCGACGGATACGCCGCATTCTTTCGCCAGATCCTTCAGGGACGGCATCTTTTAGCCTCCTTCCGAGGATAGGAGCAGCGGGATGTTTCTCGCGAGTTCCTTAATCGTTTTCGCAACCTCAATATATCGCATTCTGTACCAAAAATCAAGCGGAAACGCAAAAGTTTTAGCTCAGCTGCATCACTTTTGGCATTTTGTTCCAATACGGCCTGTAAGAATTGTGCATCTCGATTCACTTTCGTTACATTTCGATTAAAACGAAAAAATTTTCGTTGCAGTTTCGTTATGGTTTTCGGTGCCGGAGGCCGTATGTATATATTACTTTTAAAATGGGGTTTCGGGTCTTTCGTTCGCCCTTTCGCCGGTGTACGCCGTGCCGAAAGTCCCAGAAAACCGCCGGGGCTTCGCAGATTATTTTAAAATTTCCGTTGAGATTTTTGCAAAAAGCTCTTGCATTTTTCGGTGGGATACGGTATGCTTAGCGTGATGAGATTGCTTCTTTCGCAGTGTCTTAATCGTTTTCGTTCATCGACACACTGCCCGCCCGACAAGGCGCAGTTTTAAGGAGGAAGCATTATGAAGTTCGGATATTTTGATGACCAGAATAAGGAATACGTCATCACCACCCCGCAGACGCCCCTGCCCTGGATCAACTACCTTGGCAGTGAGGACTTCTTCAGTCTGGTCTCCAACACAGCGGGCGGTTACAGCTTTTACCGGGACGCCCGGATGCGCCGCCTGACCCGCTACCGCTACAACAATTCCCCGCTGGACATGGACGGCCACCGGATCTACATCAAGGATGGCGAAACCGTATGGAACCCGGGCTGGCAGCCCACCAAGACCCCGCTGGACAGTTACAGCTGCCGCCACGGTCTGGGCTACACCATTCTGGAGGGCAAAAAGGACGGTGTGACCGCCCGGCAGGAGCTGTTCGTCCCCAAGGGGGATGCCTGTGAGCTGGACCGGGTGACAGTGTGCAACGGCAGCACCGTTGTCAAGGAGCTGGATCTGTTCAGCTATGTGGAGTTCTGCCTGTGGGATGCCGTGGACGACAGCTCCAACTTCCAGCGCAACTACTCCACCGGTGAGGTAGAGGTAGAGGGCAGCGTCATCTACCACAAGACCGAGTACCGCGAGCGCCGCAACCACTACGCCGTGTTCTGGGCAAACTGCCCGGTGGACAGCTTTGACACCACCCGGGATGCCTTCTGCGGCGTGTACGGCTGCCCGGCAGACCCGCAGGCCGTCCGCGCCGGGCACTGCTCCGGCAGCATTGCCCACGGCTGGGCACCGGTGGGTGCGTTGCACATTCACCTGACCCTCGCCCCCGGCGAGAGCCACAGCATCCTGTTTGGTCTGGGCTACATCGAGAACCCGCAGCAGGAGAAGTTCATTGCCCCGGGCATCATCAACAAGACCCGCGCCCACGCCATGATGGAGCGCTACGCCACCGATGCACAGGTCGATGCCGCCCGCGCCGCCCTGCGCACCCACTGGGAGCAGCTGCTGTCCACCTACCATCTGGAATCCGGCGAGGAAAAGCTGAATCGCATGGTCAACATCTGGCACCAGTACCAGTGCATGGTCACCTTTAACATGAGCCGCTCTGCCAGCTACTACGAAAGCGGCACCGGACGCGGCATGGGCTTCCGGGACAGCTGTCAGGATCTGCTGGGCTTTGTGCACATCATCCCCTCCCGCGCCCGGGAGCGCATTCTGGATATTGCCGCCACCCAGTTTGAGGATGGCAGCGCCTACCACCAGTACCAGCCCCTGACCAAAAAGGGCAACCGGGATATCGGCACCGGCTTCAACGATGACCCGCTGTGGCTCATTGCCGGTACCGCCGCCTACCTGCGGGAGACCGGCGACTGGTCTATTCTGGAAGAACAGGTGCCCTTTGATAACGACGCCACCAAGGCGCAGACTCTGATGGAGCACCTGCGCCGCAGCTTCAACTTTACCTGCACCCATCTGGGTCCCCACGGTCTGCCGCTCATCGGCCGCGCCGACTGGAATGACTGCCTGAACCTGAACTGCTTCTCCGAGCACCCGGGTGAGAGCTTCCAGATCACCGGCCCCAGCGAGGGTCCTGTGGCCGAAAGCGTTTTCATTGCCGGTATGTTCGTCAAGTACGGCCACGAATACGCCCAGCTGTGCGACCATCTGAATCTGACCGAGGAGGCCGCTGCCGCCCGCAAGCACATTGATGCCGTGGAGCAGGCCACCCTGACCGCCGGTTGGGACGGCGCATGGTTCCGCCGTGCCTACGATGCTTTCGGCAAGCCCGTCGGCAGCAAGGAGTGCACCGAGGGTCAGATCTTTATTGAGCCGCAGGGTATGTGTGTCATGGCCGGCATCGGCAAGGAGAGCGGACAGGCCGCGCAGGCGCTTGCCAGCGTGGAGGAGCGGCTGGACACCAAATACGGCGTGGTGCTGCTGCAGCCCGCCTACACCAGCTATCAGCTGAATCTGGGCGAGATCTCCAGCTATCCTCCGGGATACAAGGAGAACGCCGGTATCTTCTGCCACAACAACCCGTGGATCAGCTGCGCCGAGGCAACGCTTGGCCACGGCGACCGCGCCTTTGCAGTGTACCGCAAGACCTGCCCCGCCTACATCGAGGACATTTCCGAGATTCATCGCACCGAGCCCTACGTTTACAGTCAGATGGTAGCCGGTAAGGACGCCCCCACCTTTGGTGAAGCCAAAAACAGCTGGCTGACCGGCACAGCGGCATGGACCTTCTTCAACATCAGCCAGTACATTCTGGGCATCCAGCCCACCTTGGATGGCCTGAAGGTAGACCCCTGCATCCCTCACACCCTGTCCGGCTTCACCGTGACCCGCCGCTTCCGCGGTGCTGTGTACCACATCACGGTGGATAACGCCGCCGGGGTGCAGCACGGCATCAAGGCCGTTACCGTGGACGGCAAGGCCATCTCCGGCAACGTTCTGCCGCTGGCTGCCGCCGGGACTGAGGTAACGGTGCAGGTGACCATGGGTTAACCCGACTTTTTCTGCTTTTTCATATTATTCTCCTTTCTGTGACCAAAGCCGCTGCGCAGACCCCTGCACGGCGGCTTTGGTTTATAATGAAACAGTTTAATGATTGAAAATGCGCTCCGCATTCGCTCTGCGCATTCCAAATCGTCCCCTTCCCTCTTGCATTTTTTGGGAAAGAGGTGTAGAATACAGTCACAATCAAACACAGGGGAGCTCGTGCAGCGGGCTGAGAGGAAGTATAGCAAGCTTCGACCCTTTTACCTGATGCGGATAATGCCGCCGTAGGAAGTCATACCCTTTATGATTTTTTGCAGGAGGAGCCGTGCCGGGCCCCTCCTGTTTTTTTGTGCCTCTGCGGAGGTTCCGCAGCCGGCTGAGGGGGAGCGCCCTGAGCCTTGGATGAATGCAGCGATGGGAAGCCGTGTTCCGGCGTGAGAGGAAACCAGTAAGTTTCGACCGCACCTTCCGTACCTGTTCCCGCCTTGCGGCGGGCACGGGCTGTTTTGTTGCGGGAGCGCCGGTATTCATCCTGCGCTGCCGCAGATGGTTGAAAAGGAGCCAATTTATCATGAAGAATCTTTCTGTCAAAAAGCTTGCCCTCGCCGGTATGTTCTGTGCCCTGTGCGTAGTGGGCAGCGTGTTCAGCTTTCCCATGTTCGGCAGCAAGTGTGCCCCGGTGCAGCACATGGTCAACGTGCTGTGCGCCGTTCTGCTGGGGCCCTGGTATGGCGTTGGTGCCGCATTTGTGGCCAGCCTGCTGCGCAACCTGCTGGGTCTGGGCAGCCTGATGGCTTTCCCGGGCAGTATGTTCGGTGCGCTGCTGTGCGGCCTTGCATACCACAAGACCAAAAACCTGATCGCCACCGTGGTGGGTGAGGTGTTCGGCACCAGCATTCTGGGCGGCCTGTGCGCATGGCCCGTGGCCATCTTCCTGATGGGCAAGAGTGCTGCGGATATCGCCTTCTACGCCTACATCGTGCCCTTCCTCATCTCCACCGCCGTGGGTGCGGTGATCGCCGGTGCTGTGGTGTTCAGCCTGCAGCGCTCCGGCGCTCTGCGCTCCATGCAGAACAGCCTTTCCTGAGCGGAGGTGCCGGGAATGCTCAAAACCGCCTTTGAGAACCTGCGCAGCCGCAGCCCTCTCATCCACAACATCACCAACTACGTCACCGTGAACGACTGCGCCAACATGGTGCTGGCCTGCGGTGCCTCCCCCATCATGGCCGATGATGCCGCCGAGGTGGAGGAGATCACCGCCATCTGCGGCGGGCTGAACATCAACATCGGTACACTGAACAGCCGCACCGTCACCAGTATGTTGTTGGCGGGCAAAAAGGCCAATCAGCTGGGTCACCCTGTGGTGCTGGACCCGGTGGGTGCCGGCGCTTCCCATCTGCGCACCGACACCGCCTTCCGCCTGCTGCGGGAGGTGCAGTTCACAGTGATCCGGGGCAACATCTCGGAGATCAAGACCCTTGCCTCCGGTGCAGGCACCACCAAAGGCGTGGATGCAGACGTGGCCGACAAGGTGACTGAGGAGAATCTGGACAACGCTGTGGCCTTTGCAAAGGCTTTTGCCGCCCGCACCGGTGCGGTGGTAGCCATTACCGGTGCTATTGACATCGTGGCCGATGCACAAAAAGCCTACTGCATCCGCAACGGCAACGCCATGATGAGCAGCATCACCGGCACGGGCTGCCAGCTCTCGGCACTGATGACGGCGTTTCTGGTCGCAAATCCCGACCGCAAGCTCGACGCTGCGGCTGCCGCCGTATGCATGATGGGGCTCGCGGGCGAGATCGACTGGGCGAATATGCAGCCCGGTGACGGCAACAGCACCTACCGCAACCGCATCATTGATGCGATCTTCAACATGACCGGCGACGCGCTGGAGGAAGGAGCCAAATATGAACTGCGATAACGCATCTCTGCTGCTCTACGCCGTGACTGACCGCTCGTGGCTGCACGGCCAGACGCTCTATGCGCAGGCCGAGCAGGCACTGCAGGGCGGCGCAACGTTTTTGCAGCTGCGCGAGAAGGAACTC
>OHMA01001117.1_pt1 | contig 12085 bp, 12 predicted proteins | sample 1569171 | NCBI WGS metagenome assembly OHMA01 (sample SAMEA3879580, study PRJEB24766) | human gut metagenome | biome: human-associated habitat; feature: feces | place: USA | collected 1985/1987
TGACTTGCTTCGGCAGCTGAAGACCGACTATCCCAATGCCCGTATTTCAGGGCATCGGCAACTCAGTTCCTCTATCCATAAGGCTTGTCCTTGTTTTGACGCCAAAAGCGAATACGAGACAATTAAAAATTAATTCTCTCCACGTATCCTATCGGCATGTCCACATGTGCGCAGCCCAGCATATCCAGCCGGACTGCCACTTTGCTTTTTCCTCCTATCATGACCAGTTCTCCCTCCAATCCGGCAAGGGGGCCTTTTATTACTTTCACGGCATCACCTGCTGCCAGAGGTGTACTGCAAATCTCTACAGCCTCCGGGCTATAATCCAGCATAAAGCGGAAACGTTCCATCTGTTCCTCGGGAATGACGGCGGGACGGCTTTCACCGCGCAATACCATGTACCGACTGATAGCTTGTAAGGTAAGCGGCAGGGGGCGTTCCTGCGGAGTGACATGCACGAAAATCATCATCGGGATGACCAGGCGGTCCACTTTCTTGCGCCGGTCGCTCCATTGGCGTATTTCGCTTTGTATGGGTAAGTAATATTCCACTCCCATAGCTTTCAGCCGTTCGGCAGTCTTCTTTTCCAGACAAGACTGCACGTATGCCACCAGCCATTGGCGACGAGGAATAATATGAGGGGTGATATCAGTATGGTTCATGTAAAATCCTTTAAAGGTGTATTTCTATGGTTCATAAATAGTTGAGGTTCGGGCGCGCTACGCGGTCGCCTGTCACATTGGAGGGGCGGGGTTAATTAAAAATTAGAAATTAGAAATTAAAAATTAGACACTCGATTATTTACTCTCAACTCTTAATAGCTAGTCGCTAACTCAACTGTATCCGTATTTCTTACCGTAGCCGTAATACTTTCCGTATTTACCATAGCCGTAGTAATAACCGTATTTTTTCTTCTTCATATCGATTCCGTTGACTACTGTGCATAAGTTGGGGAGACGATGATGCTCCTGAAGCTCGTTGATGAGCTGGTAATCGGTCTTATGCGTATAATCTGCACGACAGACGTAGATGCTGGCGTCCGCTACGCGCGAAAGGATGAGCGTGTCGGTCACCATGCCGATAGGGGCTGTATCCAGTACGATATAGTCATATTCTTTGCGTAATGTACTGATGGTGTCTTCCAGTGACTGGCGTGCCAGTAGTTCCGTAGGATTGGGTGGGATGGGACCGCCCAATAGCAGGTCGAGGTTGGAAGTTATGCCGGAAGGCTGTATCAGCGCATGAAGGTCTGTGGATTTGGGGGCGACAAGGTATTGGGTGATTCCTTTTTCTTTGTGTGAAAGATGGAACAACTTGTTCAATCCCGGTTTGCGTATATCCAATCCTACCAGAATGACCTTTTTGCCGAGCAGCGCCAGACTGAGGGCGAGGTTGGAAGCTATGAAAGTCTTGCCTTCACCGCTTATGGTGGAGGTGATCAGGACGACTTTCTTATCCGGATCGCCCATCATGAAGAGCAGGTTGGTGCGCAGGGGGATGTCACCGATAATGGGAACCTTTGTGAGCTTTTCCACATCGGTATGCCCTTCAATGCGGAAACGGAGCAGGTTCAATAGGAAAATGATGCCCAAGGGAATGCCGATGCCGATGACAAAGGCAATCATATAGATTTTTTTGCCTTGGGGAGAAACGATGCCGGCAGGCATGGGCTCTTCGATAATGCGTCCATTGTTAGCGGTTGCAGCCAGTGTGATGGCGTTTTCCTCGCGTTTCTGCAGCAGCATGATGTAGAGGGTGGCCTTGATTTCCTGCTGGCGTGCGATACTCATGAACTCCTGCTCCTGCTTGGGGGCGTTGCTGATGCGGCTTTCGTACTTGCGCGACTGTCGGTCGATGTTGCTCCGGGTGATTTGCAGGCCTTTCAAAACACTGTTTACGGTGGTTTTCACATTGTGGCGCATGGCCTCGATCCCCGTGTTCAGATTGATGATGGCGGGATTGCTTTCGGAGGAGGTACGTAGCAGGCGCTTACGCTCCACGATGAGATTGTTGTACTTGTCTATGGCGGAGGTCAGGTTCATGTCGCTCAGTCCTACGTTGGCAGGGATGATCTCGTCGTTGTTTGCAGGATTGTTGATGTAGTCGCGCAGATAGTTCACGAGGTTGATTTGGGTGGCGTTCTCTGCATATTGCTGTTCATACTTGGAACTTTCCTGAAGGGCAAGCTGCGCGTCGCTGCTGATGTCGGTCAGTCCGGCGCGTTGCTTGAATTCCGCCAGTTCGGTTTCTGTGGTGCCCAGTTCGTGGTTGATGATGCTGATACGTTCCTCGATGAAGTCGGCGCTTTTCTGGGCCACTTCATTCTTTTCGGTGTTGGTGTCCTGATTATAGAGTATTATCAGTTCTTGGGTGAAATCGGAGGCTCGTTGTATATGGGTGTTTTGTACACTGATGGTGGCAATGGTACTGGTATTGGATATAGGGGCTACGGTCAGACCTGCCCTATAGCCTGCTGCTACGGCAGTGGGGGTACTGATGATAGCCTTCAGATTGACGGGCTCTTGCGGAGCAGGCGATGAATCATTGTGCGAAATGGTGATGACACCTACCGGGAGTGGTAGAATGGCAGGTAGTTCGTCGAAAGATTTGGTCGTTTCTTGCTTGTCTCCGTTTTGTATATAAAAGGCTGTGACAATCAGTTGGCCGGTAGGGGAGTATATCAGTTCCAGCCGAATGTTCCCTTCCAGTTTGTCAGCTTCCTCGGCGGTCATGAACACATCAAGAGGGGAGTTTTTGTAAAGTGGAACATCGTAGCCGAAAGATTGTTCGATGGCGATGTTAGTATAAAGGTTCAGACGTGACACGACTTTCTTGATGAGTGTCCTTGATTTCAGAATTTCCAGCTCATTGTCAAAGTTGCTGGTCATGGAAAGAATACCAAAATCCTGCATGGCAGACAGTGCATTGTTGGTACTTTTCTTGTCGTCTTCTTTAATTAGGATAGAAGATGACACTTCGTAGACGGGTATTTGGTAACGGAGATAAGCAAAGGCCAGGCCAGTGCATATCAATACGCTTGCCACAAACCAGGGCCAATGAATGATGTATTTGAAAAAGAGGGCTTGGAAATCTGTTTTTTCCTCTTTTTCGTTTAAAAGGTCATCGTATAAATCTTCTTTCATTTTTTGAGGATTAAAATTATCTTACAATGTTGACAATCAGACTTGCGAGTGAAACAAGGGAAGTTATCACAGAAACCCAGATAGTGGTACTGTTACTGACGCTTGCACTCTTTGCCTTGGTTTTATTTGGAGCTATATAAAGGATATCATTCTGCTGCATGTAGTAGTAGGGAGAATGAAGAATATTCTGCTCGTTCAAGTTTAGGCTGATGACATTTCGCTGGCCGTTACAGTCTTCGCGGATGAGCTTGACGTTGTTTCGTATACCGTAAATGGTCATGTCGCCTGCCATGGCAAGCGCCTCGAAAATATTCACTTTCTCATTATTGATAGTGAAAGTTCCGGGACTGTTCACTTCACCGAGGACAGAAATTTTGTAGTTGGACATACGTACAGTGACAATAGGTATTTCTTTGAGATAAGGACGAAGCTGTTCACGGATAAGGTTCTCGGCTGCATTTTTAGTTAAGCCGCCTACTTGCAGTCTGCCTATCACGGGGAAGTCTATCTCACCTGCATTGTCTACGAGATATTGTTGCAGGGCTGGTTGCGATGTAGTGCTGGCATTGGATTGTGCTATGTTATTATAGGTCTGCATGGTCAGGTTGAACGGTGCGGCAGCTTGCGGATCAGTGGTGTTTATGGTGATATTCAGCAAGTCTTTAGGTTGGATACGCGCATCGTAGAGGGTATCCTGCTGGTTGACTTCATTGATGACGATTTCCTTATAACTCTTATCTGTAAGTGATTCGTAACTTTGTAGATAAGGTACTTTTTTGTAAGATTGGCAGCTTGCCAATGTAATTGCCGCCATCAAGATGGCTATACTTTTCTTGTTTTTCATTACTGCTCCTTTTAATTTTTGATTTTCAATTTTAATTCTCAATACGCTTCTTTCTCGCCTTGAATGGCGTTTCTGATTGTCTTGTATATAATGTATAAATCCAATAGAAAAGTCCAGTGTTCCAGATACCATACATCGCGCTGTACACGTCCTTCCATTTGCCAGAGTTCTTTGGTCTCACCACGGTAGCCGGTGACTTGGGCCCAACCGGTGATGCCGGGCTTTACCAGATGTCTGACCATATATTTGTCGATAAGGCGTGAATATTCTTCAGTGTGTTTCAGCATATGGGGGCGTGGCCCTACAACGGACATTTGCCCTAGTAACACATTGATAAATTGGGGAAGTTCGTCAATGCTGGCTTTACGGATGAAATCTCCGATTTTTGTTTTGCGCGGGTCATTGGCGGTGGCTTGTAGTTCGTCACTGTCTATGTTGACACGCATCGAACGGAATTTGTAACACCAGAATTCATTTCCATTCTCTCCGCTTCGTTTTTGTTTGAAGAAGATAGGACCGGGGGAGGATAGCTTGATAGCGGTACCTATGATGATGTAGACGAAGGGGAATACTGTACACAGAAAAACGAGGGAGAAAAAGAGGTCGAAGGCTCTTTTCAGCAGGCGATTTTCCATTTGTGCCAAAGGTTCCTCGCGGATAGTGAGTACGGGGATATTGCCAAACATCTCGAAGTGCATGCGACGATGCAGGTAATTGCGAATATTAGGTACACTATAGAAACGAATCAAGTGATTTTCGCAATAATTGATGATTGGAAGTATTTCATGGCTACGTGCAGAAGGCAAGCAGCAATAGACTTGTTCTATATGGTGTTGCTGTAAATAAGTGACAACTTCTTTAGGCTGCCCTAAATAGGGGACATCTTCGGGAAAATCATCAGAAGGTACATCACAGAAATAGCCGGTAATGCGGAAGCCCGTGGTGGGATCTCCGGTCATTTCTTGATAGAGTTCTGTCATGTTTTTGTTACTGCCGATTAAAATGACGGTACGTGAGTTACCTCCATGTTCTCGATATTTTTTCAGTAAATACCGGAAAAGAAGACGATATATAGCGAGGCAGATAAAGAAAATACTATAAAAGCATGTAAAAAAACGGAGTGAACTGGTACCGATATCTGCTAAAGTAGCCAAGCTGATGAACAGCGTGGCGTGAAAAGTTGTATTACGGAGAGCCCGACGTACAATGCGTTCCGGACGTACAATACGTTCATGCAGTACGACGCCATTGGAGTAATTGCAAAGTAGATAGACTAGATTCAATAATACCAATAGCTGGGACAATGAATGTGTAAATTCATTGCCCAGTGTTTGGTAGTCAAAAATGTGATATAGCGAGATGAAAATGATGTTCAGTAAGCATAAGTCACCAAAGATAATGACGAACTTAATCACTTTATTGAAATGGAGAACTTGTTTCATAATTCACACTAATTCAATAGCTTTTTTCTTTCTCAATGGTATTGAAAGAGAAAAAACTGTTCATTCTTGTTTGTTTAATAATTCTCTTACTTACAAGGTAAGAGGTGGTATTTTATTTGGAGAATAATCTTATAAACCAGCCATTAAAAGGTATTTTACATTAAAAGACTATATATGTAATTAAAATGTAAAACGATATTTTATCTCATAATTAAATTTAATTTTTGAATTCAAAATGGGGGCGTTTATGTAAATATATAAGACTGAAATACAAGTGGCTGCAATGTGTCTTATATCTATATATGAGATAAATATGAATTAAAAAATAAATCTATTTTTTTGCGATTGTAGTAATCTTTTTCATATCTTTGCAGCCACAAAACATATTCTCTTACCTTGTAAGTAAGAGAGTATTGGTATCCATTACCTTGTAAGTAAGAGAATAAAATTGGATAATAAAAGTACTCCTATACAAATAGGAATACTTTTACAAATTCTAGTTTTTAGGGCTTTTTCTTTTTGTTTGGATGGATTGTTGCAATCACTTTTTTATTTGCTTTACTCATCGCATTGTTGTCAAAAGAAGCAAGGTAAACGTGAGTTACCTTTTCAGAAGTATGTCCTAAGCTTTCACTAATCACAGAAATGGCCACTCCTTCGTCTTTGGCAGTGGTGGCCCAGCTATGGCGAGATATATAGAATATAAAAACAAAACACAAGAAAAATGCAATTATTGCACAATATATCAATGTATATCAGGTTTTTATAAAAAGAATGTAGAATTGCATTTATTGTTGATTTTAGCCATCGATAGTGTTATTTACAGTTTTTATGTTACTATTTTGTTGTGCAAAAAAGCACCTGTTTTCGATTAAAATCACTATCTTTGTAGAAGAAAATAAGCAATTCAAGTATATGGCTCGTACCAAGAAAATAGAATCAACCCCTGTACGCATCCGGTTCAAGGAACTGGAAAATGGAAACAAGTCTATCTATCTCGATATTTACTACGAGAAGAAGAGGCGGTATGAGTTTCTGAAATTGTACCTTATCCCAGAGAATTCCTCGGAAGCAAGAAAGCAAAACAAGCATACAATGAAAGCTGCTGATGCAATAAGGGCACAACGTATTCTTGAAATATCGAACAATAGAACACCCGTAACCATTTCAGAAAAGGCAAAGGTTTTACTGGTTGATTGGGTAAACGAGTATAAGAACAGAAGTATTCAACAAGGAAAGACATCATCAGAAAACCATGTGCATTCAGCCTTAAAACAATTGCGGAAATACAATGCCAAAGCTCGTTTGTGCGATGTGGATAAGGATTTCTTGGATGGCTTTGTTGAATTTATGAAAGGGCAAAAAGCAAGGCGTACCAAAGTTCCTTTTGCCAAAAAAACCATATCCAATTATCTTGGGGTTATCATTACAGCCTTGAATATGGCAGTTGATGATGATGTGTTGTCTGTAAATCCCGGATTGGCTATTGACAGGAAAGCCATTTGCGGTGAAGAAACTCCACGCGAGTATCTGACTATTGATGAAGTCCGCAAGCTCATAGAAGCGGATGCACCAAGAGCAGATGTGAAAATTGCATTTTTGTTTTCCTGTTTCTGTGGATTACGGTTAAGTGATGTCCGTGCCTTGCAATGGAAAAAAATCATTGAAGATAACGGGAATATTCACATGGAGTTGCGACAAAAGAAAACTGGTCGGATGCTGTACTTGCCACTCAACAAGCAAGCGCAAGCCTATCTGCCTCACACTAAGAGAAGTGCTGAAGATTATGTATTTTCTCTGCCTTGCACTTCTACCATTGATTTACAGTTGAAGAAGTGGGCCCAAAATGCAGGAATCAATAAAAAACTGACCTATCACATGAGTCGGCATACTTTTGCAACAATGGAGCTTACCATGGGGGCAGATTTATACACAACTAGTCAGTTACTTGGTCATGCCGATGTGGAAACAACACAAGTTTATGCGAAAATCATAGATGCTAAAAAAGAAGCCGCTGTATTACTAATAGATTCTCTATTCTAATATTTATAGTCAAACAGAAATATATTGCAAATTTTGCATGTCGCAATTATCTGTGTATCAGTCATAGCAGAAAGAAATTTTTCGTAATTCAATTCTGTTTGACCATGACAATCTTATTTCTATTTTTAAATTATACAGTATGTATTGTTTAATTAAAAATACTGTGTATATTTGCATTTTGTAGAAACAGCCTCTTTATGTCTGTTCCTCAGAAAGCTATGTTATCCATTATTGTATAGTAACATTAATCAAGATAACAAAATGCAATTAATCTTTTCATGAATAATAGTACAACAAAGGTATATGGCACGTACGAAAAAGCAAGTTAAAGTAAAGGAACCTGTCCGTTTACGTTTTAATGAACTCAAAGATGGCAGGAAGTCCATCTATTTGGATATTTACTACAATGGCCGGAGAACTTACCAGTCATTGAAACTCTATCTTGTACCAGAAACGGATGTGTCGGCGCAAATCCAAAATGCCAACACACTCGCAATAGCCAATGCCATTAAGACCGAAAAAATTTTGGACCTGACCAACAAGATAGCAGGTATCACAGACCGTTCGTATAAAGCGAATATGCTTTTCACGGACTGGATGAGAGTTTATCGGCAAGATGTGGAAAAACGGGCTTCGGCATCTGCACTTATTTGGGTAGATCGGGTAACTAATGAATTGGAGAAGTACGATAACAGTGTTACCCTTGCAGAAATAGATAGGGATTATATTATGAGATTTCTCAGCCATTTACTAGATAGACCTGCACTCACACGTGACCATAACCAACTGGCCAAAAATACGGTTTTCCTCTACCTCTCTTATATACGGGCTGCACTGAATTATGCAGTTAAGGAGAACCTGCTCCAGTCAAGCCCATTCAAGAAAATCAAACGGGATATGCTTTCAGGTTCGGAAGCCAAACGTGAATATCTTACAGTAGAGGAAGTAAAACGTCTTATTGCAACTCCTTGCCGTCGGGATGATATGAAGGCTGCATTTTTGTTTTCCTGTTTTTGCGGTTTGCGCATTATGGACATCAAAAACTTGTGTTGGAAACACATTAGTAAAAACGGGAACAGGTGGCAGGTAGAAATACGGCAGTATAAAACCGGCGCATTGTTGTATTTGCCATTGAACATGAATGCACGGAAATGGATGCCGGAACAAGGGGATGCTTCTTCTGAAGACCGTGTATTTCCCAAGTTGAGTATTTGGTATAAAAGCATACTTCGCGATTGGGCCACAGATGCCGGAATAGAAAAGAAATTTTCATTCCACGTGGCGAGGCATACGTTCGCAACGCTGGCCTTGACCGCAGGGGTTGACATCTATACGACAAGTCAATTATTGGGTCATGCCAATATCAGACACACTCAGAGGTACGCACAAATCATCAATTCTAAGAAAGACCATGCCATCTCCCTTTTGGATGACGCATTTATCCAATAACTTAAAACAATAGATTTATGAAGCGTAACCGTAGAAATGATTGCCTTTTTTTAAAACAAGAGATTGGCAAACAAGCCGCACAAGAGTGTCGGAAATGAACGTGATGAACTTTTTGCCTTGCTGAAAGAAGCCTCTTTTACTTATCGGAAGGAAGTTATCGGTGAGAGTAAATTGTATGAACTGTATGTGGAGGATTTTCTGAACGGTCATTATTATAGTGACCACCGGGATGCCGCCGGGAAAAACCGACATCGGAAAAACATCGGTATTCTCAGAGGAATACTGACAAAACGTAAAGACCTTGTGGAGCTATTCTTCTCCAATATACTTTTTGCTCCTAACCGCATGGATGAGTTGCTTCGTCTGTTCAACACAACGAAAGCATCCTCCGGTCTGAAAGAAGAACCGGATAAGCCACGCCCTGAAACGAACCTTCCTGCCTTGTCTTTGGGTAGCTTTTTGAATGACAATCAACTGAGCCTCATTGCGCATTGTGCTAATGAGGCTCAACTTTTCACTACCCCTGTGAATGCAGGCATACTGCGTTCTCTTTTGGAAGGCACGTTGCATCAGCCGTTGAAGTCTGCCAATAACCGGTTGGTAGCTTTCTTTTTCGACCGGTTATGTCACCACCGTCTCATTCTCGGACGTTGGGAACATCTGTTGGAACAGGCCGGTTCCATATTGGGTTCCAAAGACGGCCGTCCGCTCAAACACGGCCAGTATTCCAGTGCACTTAGTCTTGCCAAGAGCAATCCAAACAGTATGCAGGAGGTAATCAGCCAATGCGTACAAGCTGTCAGAGAAATGACAGAAAGAAACACAACGGATAACAAGTGACACAGAAAAGGATAACAGTTCGGATAACACTTCCGAACTGTTACTCTCCTTTTTACAAGCATTGAAAAACACATATCTACCTTTGCCCCGAAGCGATAAAGTTTCGGGGTATCACTCCCCCATGTCTAACTCAAAAAAGAATACAAAATGAACCAACAAGAAGAAAGAAACTGTGTAGCGGTGTCCTGTTCATCATGTTTCCTGAAGCTTAGTATGCTCCAGAAACAAACGGAGAAGATTGAAAATATGCTGTTTTGCATCAAGAAAACACTCAATTTCAAAGAAGCCTGCCTGTATATGGGGCTGTCGAGAAGCCAGTTGTACAAACTTGCCAAGAACGGGCATATCCCCCACTACAGACCGTCCGGTAAACTGTTGTATTTTAACAAGCAGGAATTGGACGAATGGCTCTGCCGGAACCAAGTAGAAGAAACCGAAAAAAACTGTCCAAAGGAGATGCCGGACAGCATGAATGAATGTGTTGAACCCGATAAACAATTTGCATCATGACAGAAGCCGGATTTCTTGAAACACTTAAACGGGTAGAAGATGTGGCCGTCATCCTGACCCGAATGGAAGATATAAACGTAGTATTGGGCAAGATAACCACCATTGAAGCCTTCATTGATCGTTTCGGGACGCTTGAAGCCTTGATAGAGCGTTTTGAAAGCGTGGAGAATCAACTCTATTACCTGAAAGATATGCTGAATATTGATGAAGCCGCCAAATACCTGAATATCTCCAAAGGGCATATGTACCGGCTTACCTCCAACCGTGACATATCCTACACCAAACCGAATGGCAAGAACATCTTCTTTGAAAGGAAGGAACTGGATGAATGGAAACGGCGCAATCCAGTCCTTTCACAAAGGGAACTGGAAAGACAGGCTGCTATAATGACCGCCCATGACCACACCGGCAAGCCCAACCATAAAAAGAAAGGGGGAAAGCCATGATACCGACCCACCTGCTTCAAACCGGAAATGACATAGATCGTTCGGTTTATGAACAAATCCTGCAATTCATCCGCCTACGTGTCACCGAGACCTACGCTTTTCCGCCGGAAATTGTCCGTGTCGATGACATAACCATTGCCACGCTCGGCAACTTCAGTGCTTCGGTCGGTAAGCCCAAAAGCAAAAAGACTTTCAACATCACGGCAATTGTGGCTGCAGCGTTGTCGGGCAAAAACGTGTTACGCTACAACGCACATTTGCCGGAAGGCAAGCACAAGGTGCTTTATGTAGATACGGAACAAAGCAAATGCCATTGCCACAAGGTGCTTGAACGCATCCTGAGACTGGCCGGGCTACCTACTGACCGTGAAACGGACAACCTCGAATTTTTCATGCTGCGGGAATACAGCCCCAAACAACGCCGACAGATTATCAACCATGCGCTGGCTTCCGATCCGGGTATCGGTTTTGTTGTCATTGACGGCATCCGTGACCTCCTGTATGACATCAACAGTCCCAGTGAGTCTGTTGATTTGATAAACGACCTCATGCGCTGGTCAAGTATGCACGACCTCCATATCCATACAGTATTACATCTGAACAAAGGAGATGACAATACGAGAGGACATATTGGCACAGAACTGAATAACAAAGCGGAAACCATTCTGCAAATCACCAAGAGCCAGTTTGACGGTAATATCAGTGAAGTAAAAGCCATGCACATTCGTGAAAAGGAGTTTGAGCCGTTCGCTTTCCGCATCAATAACGATGCCTTGCCTGAACTGGTGGGAGAATACTCGTTTACACAAGAGCGTAAGGGCTTCTGCGAATCCATTTCCGATGTACAACACGCCCAGGCTCTCAGGCTGGCATTCAGCGAGGGGGACATAACCGGATACAGACCGCTTATCAAAGCGCTCCAACAGGGATATACCGAAATCGGCTTCAAGCGTGGCCGGAACATCTGCATTGAACTGAACAAGTATCTGATGGGGCGTGGCATTATCGTGAAACAGGATAAGAGCTACCATTACAATCCGAAGGTGCTGGAGTATAGCGGCTGTACCTCCGATAAAGAGGTTTAGTTTAACGTCGGTGTATATATAAGATAAACTTTATTAAACCCGAATAGAAACACAAAAGTTATTATGAACATAGCCCAGACCAAACAAATAGATATTGTGGACTTCTTGAAAGCAATCGGTTGTTTCCCTACAAGGGAAACCGCTTGTGCGGCATGGTTCCGTGCCCCGTATAGGGAAGATATGACACCTTCATTCAAAGTCAATAAAAATCGGAATATCTGGTATGATTTCGATGCGCCCATATAGGCTACACAATAAATATCTCTATGGCAAGAGATTAGGT
>OHMA01001130.1_pt1 | contig 11999 bp, 9 predicted proteins | sample 1569171 | NCBI WGS metagenome assembly OHMA01 (sample SAMEA3879580, study PRJEB24766) | human gut metagenome | biome: human-associated habitat; feature: feces | place: USA | collected 1985/1987
GACTGTGCAAGGAACATACCGTAACCATACTCAGCGTTATCCTCGAACAGTGAGTTAGCCCAAGCTGGACCCTTGCCGTCCTTGTTTACTGTGTATGGAGTTGAAGGAGCTGAACCACCCCAAATTGATGAGCAGCCTGTTGCGTTAGCAATGTACATTCTGTCACCAAAGAGCTGTGTGATGAGCTTAGCATAAGGTGTTTCACCGCAGCCTGCGCAAGCGCCTGAGAATTCAAGCAGTGGCTGCTTGAACTGTGAGCCCTTAACTGTTGTTGCCTTGAACTTCTCGAATACTTCTGGCTTTTCAGCAAGTGTAAGACCATAGTTGAATACTTCCTGCTCAGCGAGCTGAGTTTCAAGTGGCATCATGCTGAGAGCCTTGTTGCCCTTCTTACCAGGACAAACATTTACGCAAGAACCGCAGCCTGTGCAGTCCAGAGCAGACATTGTCATTACGAAGTTGTAACCAGGCATACCTGTCATAGCTACTGCCTTCTCCTGAGCAAGCTTAGGAGCCTTCTTCAGCTCAGCGTCTGTCATTACAACAGGTCTGATAACTGCGTGTGGACATACATATGAACAGAAGTTACACTGGATACAGTTGTCACCATTCCATGCAGGAACGTCAACAGCGATACCTCTCTTCTCAAATGCAGCAGAACCCTGTGGGAATGTGCCGTCTGCCATACCTGTGAATGTTGAAACAGGGAGCTTGTCGCCTTCCTGAGCGTTGCAAGGGATCTGAATGTTGTTTACGAAGTCCTGAAGTGTCTTATCTGCGCACTTAGCGGCAGGCATACCCATTGGAGTATCCTTGCACTTCTTCCAAGATGCAGGAACCTTAACTTCGTGAACCTGCTGACATCCAGCGTCGATAGCGTCATGGTTCATCTTAACGATAGCGTCGCCCTTCTTAGAATAAGAAGCTGTAGCAGCGTCCTTCATGTACTTGATAGCGTCGTCGATAGGAATGATGTTAGCAAGCTTGAAGAATGCAGACTGAAGAACAGTGTTTATTCTGTTGCCCAGACCGATCTCCTTACCGATCTTAACGCCGTTGATAGTATAGAACTTGATGTTGTTCTCAGCGATATATCTCTTTACCTGACCTGGGAGGTGCTTATCCAGCTCTTCATGTTCCCACTGGCAGTTCAGAAGGAATGTTCCGCCTGGCTTGATATCCTGTACCATGTTGTACTTAGTGATATAAGACTCGTTATGGCAAGCAACAAAGTCAGCCTGATTGATAAGGTATGTTGACTTGATAGGTGTCTTACCGAATCTCAGGTGAGAAACTGTTACACCGCCTGACTTCTTAGAGTCATATGCAAAGTATGCCTGAGCATACAGATCTGTATGGTCACCAATGATCTTGATAGAGTTCTTGTTTGCACCAACAGTACCGTCAGCACCAAGACCCCAGAACTTACAAGCAGTTGTGCCTGCTGGAGCAGAGTCAAGCTTGCCCTCAGTTTCGAGAGAGAGGTTTGTAACGTCGTCTTCGATACCGATAGTAAATCTTGGCTTATATGTATCCTTCCAGCTTGCATTCCAGTAAACAGCCTTGATCTGTGCAGGAGTTGTATCCTTAGAACCAAGACCATATCTGCCTGAAGCGATAGCTACATCATGGAACTGTGTGCCCTTAAGAGCAGCAACAACGTCAAGATAAAGAGGCTCGCCCTCAGAACCTGGCTCCTTAGTTCTATCAAGAACTGAGATCTGCTCACAAGTTGAAGGGATAGCTTCAACGAGCTTGTCAGCACGGAAAGGTCTGTAAAGTCTAACCTTAACAAGACCAACCTTGCGGCCGTTTGCGTTAAGGCATTTCTTAAGTTGAGGTAATCAATTGTTTCTTCGATAGTGTCACAAACAGAACCCATAGCTACGATAACGTGTGTAGCGTCTGGTGCGCCGTAGTAGTTGAACAGCTTGTAGTTTGTGCCGATCTTTTCGTTTACCTTGTTCATGTAATCCTCTACGATGCCAGGGATAGCGTCATAGTATGGGTTACAAGCTTCTCTTGCCTGGAAGAAGATATCAGGGTTCTGAGCTGTACCTCTAAGTACAGGATGCTCAGGGTTAAGAGCTCTCTTTCTGAACTCCTCCACCTTCTCAAAGTCAACCATATCTCTTACGTCTTCCATATCCCATGTCTCGATCTTCTGGATCTCGTGAGATGTTCTGAATCCGTCAAAGAAGTGGATGAATGGTACTCTGCCCTCGATAGTTGAGAGGTGAGCAACTGTACCCAGGTCCATTACCTCCTGTACATTTGAAGAACAAAGCATAGCAAAACCTGTCTGACGGCAAGCATAGATGTCAGAATGGTCGCCGAAAATATTAAGTGCGTGTGAAGCTACACATCTTGCAGATACATGGATAACGCAAGGGAGAAGCTCACCTGCGATCTTATACAGGTTAGGGATCATAAGAAGAAGTCCCTGTGATGCTGTATATGTTGTTGTGAGCGCACCGGCTGCAAGTGAGCCGTGTACTGTACCTGAAGCACCTGCCTCAGACTGCATTTCTGCAAGCTTTACAGGAGTGCCAAACAGGTTTTCCTTACCCTTGGCAGCCCACTGGTCTGTTACTTCTGCCATAACAGATGATGGTGTGATTGGATAGATAGCAGCAACTTCTGTAAATGGGTATGACGCCCAAGCAGCAGCGTTGTTTCCGTCCATGGTTTTCATTTTTCTTGCCATTTTAGAATCATTCCTTTCTCGATATTTCAAGCAAAAGCTCAAAACTCAAATTTCCTTTTTAGCGTACTTTTTTCAAGCACGTCTGTTTAAGGACAGCAGATATTTTCTTCAAAAGTAAGCTGTAACAAACTTTCTCAGGATACATCTGTTTTTGCTCTTATAGTATACCACTTATTTTTCAATTTGTAAAGACCTTTTACCACATTTTTTCTTGATTTATACGCTGTAAACCCCCTATTTTCGGTTAGTTATGACTTCCTCATATTTCAGACGTGCTGTATTACATAGATAAAAAAATGCCTGCCGAAACAGACATTTTTCATATATATAAAGTATAAAACTAGCAGTTCATAAGAAGTTCGGCGAGGGCATTGAGTATCTTATCCACATCAACATCAGAGCTGAATTTTACATCAAGCTTTGAGCCGCCTTTTTTATCCTCGCTTAAACTTACACGAAGCTTATCGGTAGCTTGATTTACTCTTATCTCAAACTCAGTATACATAGGATTTGTAATAGTACGCTTTATTTTCTTTTCAGCTTTTTTATTTGTTTCCAAAGCGGCGATAGCTTTTTCAAGCTCTCTTACCGTCCAGCCATTTTCTATACACTCTGCGGCAAGCTTCTCCTGAGTATCCTTATCCGCAACGCCTGCAAGCACCTTTGCGTGACCCTCGGTGAGCTTTTTGTCACGGAGCATTTCCTGCACATTTTCGCTAAGGGAAAGAAGTCTGATAGAGTTTGCCACAGCGGAACGTGAACGTCCAACAGCTTCTGCCACCTGTTGCTGAGTAAGACCATAGGTTTCCATAAGAGTCTGATAAGCTGAGGCCTCCTCAAGAGGTGTAAGGTCTTTACGCTGGATATTTTCAATAAGGGATATCTCAGCGGCTTCAAGATCTGTAAGCTCCTTTATATAAACAGGTATCTCATCAAGTCCAGCCAGACGTGCCGCACGCCACCTGCGCTCGCCTGCAACTATCTTATATCCTCCATTGTCAAGAGGTCTTACAAGTATAGGCTGCAAAACACCATGCTGTCTGATATTTTCCGCAAGCTCATTAAGAGCGTCCTCGTCAAACTCAGAACGCGGCTGATTTTTGTCAGGCTCAATAAGAGATATCCTTACTGTGGAAATGCCATTTTCTCCATCATCATTTTTTACCGATTCACTATCAGATCGTGTGACCTCATCTATAGAATTATCAAAGAACAGGCTATCCAAGCCTCTGTCCATTTTGCTTTTTTTAGCCATTGTATTTTCCTTTCACATTATAAGATACAATGTTCCATGTGGAACATTATTTCTCTTTATTCTTTGCCGCTTTTTTCTTTTCTCTTTTAGCTATTTCTTTTGCAAGATTTTCATATGCCTTTGAGCCTTTTGCCTTCTTATCATAATAAATAGCCGGCTCACCAAAGCTTGGGGCTTCCGACAAAGCAACGTTTCTCGGTATGGTAGTTTCAAAGACTTCCTTTGCAAAATGCTTTTTGACCTCGCTTATTATCTGACCTGTTATCTTGTATCTTTCAACGCACATTGTAAACAAAATGCCCTCAATATCAAGGTCAGGATTAAAAGAAGCTTTTACCCTGTTGATAGTGTTATGAAGCTCAACCAGTCCCTCAAGTGAAAGAAACTCGCATTGGAGAGGGATAAGTACAGAATCAGCCGCCGCAAGTGCATTTATTGTGAGCATATCGAGAGTTGGGGGACAATCTATAAATATGTAGTCATAAAATTCTTTTGCAGGCATGAGAGCGTTGCGAAGCTTCATTGCTCTGTCCTTTTCATTCACAAGTGACACAGATGCACCTGAAAGGTCCTGAGTTGTCGGCACAACTGAAACTCCACGGCAGGCAGTTGGCACGACAGCTTCAAATATCGAACATTCTTCAAATATTACATCAAACACTGTATTTCTGATACTTTTTTTCTTTATACCAAAGCTTGTGGTAGTATTGCCCTGTGGGTCAAAGTCAACGATCAGGACTTTTTTGCCCTTTAGTCCAAAAACCGCTGCAAGATTTACAACAGTAGTAGATTTTCCAACGCCGCCTTTCTGATTTGAAACGGCAATTATTTTCCCCATATTCTTGACCTCTTTTCTTAGTAGAATTATATCATATTTATTATACTACAATTTTTCACTTTTGAAAAGACCCTTTTACAAATTTTCTTGAAAATGTTCCACATGGAACAAATCAGATTTTTACTTTATCCGACAAAGCCCATGACAATTTAGAAAATAATACAAAGAATAAAGTATCAATATCGAAATCAAGGTCATAAAGAGCAGAAAAGTTTTCTGAATATAATATAGCATTGAGGATCGTGAAGTGTTATGATTATTTTAAAATGAAACGGAGGTATAAAAAATGAGCATTTTTCCAAAAACATTAGCAAAAGCTTTCAGCGAAGAAACTGACGAATTACAAAGGGCTTCACCCTATCAGACGTTAGGCAAAATAATCGACATTTCCATAGGAGAGATAAGGCCGAACCCCGTTCAGCCAAGGCGATATTTCTCACCTGCCGAACTAACAAGCCTTGCAAAAAGCATTTCTCAGGACGGAATCATACAACCTCTCACAGTGCGGCGTGTAAAAGGCACTTTTGAGCTTGTGTCAGGTGAGCGACGTTTGCGTGCGGCAAAGCTTGCAGGATTAAGGTCAGTGCCGTGTATACTTATCAACGCCACAGAGGAACGTTCGCAGGTCATTGCACTTATAGAGAATATCCAACGTTGTGACCTGAACTTTTTTGAAGAAGCCGAAGCGATCTCTCAGCTCATCACAAAATATGGCATGACTCAGGAATCTGCGGCTATTCGTCTGGGACTTGCTCAATCCACAGTTGCAAACAAACTTCGTATTCTGAAACTTAACACTGAGGAACGCAAAATAATTCTCGATAACAATATGTCAGAACGTCACGCAAGGGCTTTGCTAAAGATCACAGATAGTGACCGCAGGCTCGCTGTGTTGAACAAAGCGGCTGAAAGTGGGTGGACAGTTGACACATTGGAAAAATATATTGCCAAGCTTCTGAAAGATGATGAAAAGCGTGCAAGCTATCACAAAAGAGCGGCTATGTTAAAAGATGTTAGATTGTTTTTCAACAGTGTCAATAAGGCGATATATGTTATGAGACTGGCAGGAGTGAACGCTGACGCAAAACGTATCGACCATGAGGATTATATCGAATATATTATAAAGATACCATCGGAGAAGCAGGCAGAATAAAATGTTCCACATGGAACAAAAAAATTGGACAGGCTCAAAAGTCTGTCCGAATTTTTTTATATATCGCTGTAAAAAAGCTGTTCCCAATAAGTGTATTCCCCGTTTTCTGACTTTGTAGCTTTTGCGCACGCCATGTAACGCACATCAGGGTTGAGGATATTTTCTCTATGAGGCGGTGAATCCATCCATGCGTCGAAAGCTTCTTTTACTGTGCTCATGCTGTTCATACCATATGCGATATTTTCAGCCGCCGCACGCCATTCAGGAAGGTCAGTTTCTTCTATAGCTGTGATGTATGAATTGCCGTCAGGTCTGTCATGAGAATAATTTTCCAAAAGCTCGTTTGCTCGCACATCTGCCGCAGAGTCGAGAAGCTCAAGTCCCTCAAGCTCTCTTAAACCATACTGTTTTCTAACTTCATTTACATAGCCAAGCATTTCAGATGTTTCAGCAGAAAGATTTCTATTTGACATATTTGTGCTTGAATCAGGCTCAGTAGGCTCGGCTGGCTGAGGAGCAGAGGGCTGTTCTTCCTGCACAGGCTCGGTAACAGTTTCAGTTTGCGTTTGCGTTTTCTTTTCGGTTTTCTTTGAAGTCGTTGTGGTAGTAGTAGCCGTTGTCGTTGTTGTAGTAACAGTTGTAGTCACAGCTTTTATATCTGCACTGTGAGGTGGCCGCATGGTCTTTCCGTTTATGATAACCTTATTTTCTGACACGCTTATGTAGTTATTGCCTACCACTATGGATTCCATAAGCTCATTATCAGTGTTTGTTATCTCCATGCCCTTATCCATGGCTTCAAGCACATACTTTGAGCCGTTCACATCTTTTACAGTAGCTTTCTTTACTGTCTTGCCGTCTTTTACAATTTCAAACTTGTTCTCTGCGATACACCTTATAGTCACCTTGTCAGTTACGTTAAAGTTGCTGAAGCTTTCGTCAATATATGTCACCTTTGTGTTTGCATAGTAGACCTCGTTGGCTGATATTATTATCCTTGTGCCTTTATAACTGAACGAGTTGACCTTTTTTCCGTTTTTAGTGACAGTGACAGTATTTCCGTCACAGGTCAGTACAAGCTTATCACCGTTATCATCGGTTATCTCAAAAGAGTTCACTATCTCATTTGAACTGTTTATAAGAGTATATCCCCCCTGCACATTTGCAAAAAGGGTATAGCCGCCATCGAAAACTATCTTTGTACAAGTCGCTGCTGTTTGTATAGTAGTCACTGAACCCGTGATAGTTTCGGCAGACTTTTTATTTGTGGTCACAGTTGTGGTGACTCCTGTGCTGACGCTTGAAAGCTTTTTGGGCTTTTCTTCCCCTGTGTTTCCGCAAGAGGAAAGACAACAGCCTGCCGCACAGACAACACATAATATTTTAACTAACCTATTGCTTTCCATGATATCTTAGTTCTCCTGTTTTATCAAATGTTCCACATGGAACAATACAAAAAAGGCAGCCCTAGGACTGCCTTTGTGAGTTTATTTTGTGTTTGAAAGTGTCCATCTGAAAGGTGCTATTCTCTTTGCCCTTGTGTTGTCTATGTTCCAGTTGTTGAATGTGATAGATGGGTCAAAATAGCGATAATCAGTTTTCATCTTACCTTTGTTGATGCTTAGTCCCATTCCAGGTGATTTCTGGATAACTGCACCTATGCGGTGATGTTCCTTTTCATAATCAATTATCTCTTTTGCCGTTATCAGCCTTGAATCAGCAAGATTGTAGATTCCCTCATATCTTCCTGACGGTACATTGATAATACCATTTATAAAGTCGATAAGATTGAATACACAACAGAATGAAAAACCGTATTCTCCATCATTGAATATGTATGCAACATTTTCCTTTGCGTCAAATACTCTGTCCCTCAGATTTTGTGTATACTCAGCGTCATAAATAGGAGCTACTCTGGCAATAACAGGTATAGTTTCAGACTTTTTAAATTCCTTCTGCATTATCTTCTCAGATGTCATCTTAAGATCCGCATAGTTTGAATTTCCCTTTTCAGGAGCAGTTTCCCTTATTGGTTCTCTGCCTTTCTGTACACCATATATTGCTGTTGTGCTGAGCAGGATAAAGCTCCTTACCTCAGCCTTGTTTGCAGCCGCATATATGAACTTATCACATATCTTGCTCTTTTTCATCTCAGCGTCTGTTACATATGGATCTATATCGTTATCTACAGAATTTGCCAGATGCACGACAACGTCGATCTTGTTACTATCGATTACATTTGTAATAGCGTCCTTATCTGTAATATCACACTGGATAAAAGTATAGTTTGGATCAGTTCCAATAAACTCATTTTTGCGTGTATCTATACCGAATACACGATGCTTTTTGTGCAGTAAGCTGGATGTAAGGTACAAGCCTATCATTCCGCTTGCTCCTGTAACTAAAATTGAAGCCAACTCTGCCACTCCTTCCCCAAGTAGAATTGCACATTTATTTACTATAATTATACCACAGTTTTTATTAATTGCAAATACTTTTTGAAGAAAACTGAAAAATTTAGATTTTCTTTATAATTTTGCTTGCTATATTTAGTGAATTGTGATAAAATTATAGGTATAAATCATAAGCAAAAGAAATATAAAAATATCTTAACATATAGAAATATTAAGGAGCAATTTATTTTGGTTTATTCCGATCTTATATTTATACTGGGAATGTTCCCGATAATGACCATTATTTCGCTTTTCGACAGAAGTGCAGAATATAAAAACCTCATTCTGATAGTTTGTTCCCTGCTGTTTTTCAGTTGGGGCAGACCTTTTGTGTTCTGTCTTATTTTCCTGTCAGTTATCCTCGATTGGATATTTGGTCTTATTATTTCAAAAAACCGTGAAAATAAAGCACTTTGCAGGATATTTTTAGTGCTGGATATTATAATGAATGTATCTCTTATGCTAATATTCGGTCAGAATATCCTTTATAATAAGGTAAAAAAGCTCAGTTTTGACGCCGCCATACTTCCACTTGGTATGGGTTATTATATGCTCAGAGGAATTTCTTATGTCTATGACGTTTTCAAGGGCAACTGCAAAGCAGAAAAAAACATTTTCTGCCTTTTGACTTATATGGTGTCACTGCATTTCATGCTTGTGGGACCTCTTGTGAGATACGGTGATATTGAGCCACAGATAAGGCATCGTGAGATCACAGGAGCAAAGCTCAACCAGGGACTTAATAAGATAGTTTTCGGTTTTGGCAAGGTGGTGCTTCTTGCAGGTGTTTTTGAACAGATAAAGCTTGCAGGACTTAACGGCAAAGAGATAACTACCCTTGGCTGTTGGCTTGGTATGCTGTCATTCTTGGCTCAGTATTATTTTCTTTTCACAGGACTTTCGGATATGGCAATGGGACTTGGTCTTACAAACGGCTTTGTTTATCCTGACAACTACACAAACATTGAAGCTGACGGACTTTTCACTGGTATGATAAAAAGCTTCAATACAACTGTTGTTGACTTTTTCAGTGAGGTTTTCTGCTGCAAAAAAAACATGAACAAGGTCTTTACTTTTGTGTGCTATATACTTTGTGGTCTGGCTCTTTCTATATGGTATCAGGCAAAGGTGAATTTCATTATCGTCGGACTTTGTGCGGCAGTGCTTTGTATCCTTGAAAAGCTGTTTCTTGAAAGACCTCTTTCAAAGCTTCCTGCTGTTGTGAAGTATATTTATCTTGTTCTGACAGCTCTCGTTATTTTCGGCGGACTTTATTTTGACAGCTTCTATGGCTATAAAAAATGGCTTTTTGCACTTGCAGGAGTAAATGTGAAATACACCTTGAGCGTGTCTGTAAAAAGTGCAGTGCTTAAAAATATCACCCTTATAATAATATCGTTCTTTATTGTCTGCCCACCTGCAAAAAGGGCTTTCTGCGGACTTTTCAAAAAGCTTTCACAGAAATCACAAGCGGCTTATGGCAGAGTTATGATAACAAAAACCATTATGACAGTGCTTGTTTTTGCGGTGAGCGTTATAACACTTGCGGCAGAATATGCGTCATAAAAAGAGGAAAATACTAATGGATAAGAAAACTACACAATTTAATATAGTTCACGGTGACGATGAATATGAGATACCGGAGGAATGTGAGGCTGCGGAGGAAGCGGCTGAAGAGCTTGCCAAAACTAATCTGGAGGAGCATTACAGCTTTATAAATCTTCTTTCCATAGCGGTCATAATGCTTTTTGCCTGCATATTCTTTATTGCGGTTTCAGGAAGCGACATTGTGGAGGATAACAATTTGTCTTTGACGTTCAAGACTTTCTTTTCAGGGGATTACACTCAGGCATTGGAGGATTCCTATAATAATAGTATACCTTTTCCTGACGCCATGAAAGCAGTTGAAGAGCGTATCTCTCTTATTTACGGTATTGGCAATAAGGTCACTGACCCTATAAAGGAAACGCCTGACAATACTGATTCTAACCATAACAGCTTCGATCAGTCGACTAATAATGACAGTGACGATCCTGACGAAAATGTTATCACCACCACTGCAAAACCGCAGGACGGCGAAGTGACTACCACAAAGAAAAAAGAGGACAAGAAAAAAACAACAACTACCACTGCTATTGACAGACCAGAGGAAACTGAAAGCACCACAACGACTTCAACGGCTTCCACTACCACAAATAATGACAAGCCTTACTATACTGTCACCGAAACTGAGCCTATAGTACAGCCTGGTCCTACAACTACCACAACCACAACAAAGGCAACTGAGACCACAACTCATCCGACAGAAACTACAGAACCTACCACAGAGCAAACTGAGGTACCGTCAGATGAATAGCAGATTTGATAACCCTTTTCCCTATTCTGATGACAATAAAAGATATCATACCTACAATTATTATCTAAGGCACAAGTTCGGAACTAAGGTTTTCAAGATACCCCTTAATATCGACCTTGGCTGTCCAAACAGAGACGGCACAAAGGGCGTGGGAGGCTGTGTGTTCTGCTCGGCAAAAATGAGCGGAGATTTTGCAGGCGACCCTCATGAGGATATCCTTACTCAGTACAGAGAGATAAGGGAGAAAATGAGCAAAAAGTGGAGCAAGGGTCTGTGCATACCGTATTTTCAGGCAGGCTCAAACACCTATGCTGACGTTGAAACGCTGAGAAAAATGTTTTATACAGCCCTGTCATTTGAAAATACGGCAGGGCTTTCTATCGCAACAAGGGCAGATTGCATCAACGAAGAAAAAGCCGACCTGCTCGGTGAGCTTGCGGAAAAGACTTTTCTTACTGTAGAGCTTGGCTTGCAGACTATACATGACGAAACGGCTTTGAAAATGAACCGCTGTCATACTTTTGCGGATTTTCTCAAAGGCTATGAAATGCTGAGGAAGCGGAACGTTAATGTGTGCGTGCATATCATCGACGGGCTTCCCGGTGAGGATAGAGATATGATGCTTGAAACGGCTAAAACTCTCGGTCAGCTTGATATACAAAGCATTAAGATACATCTTCTGCACGTTTTAAAAGGCACTGTGCTTGCGCAGATGTATGAGCGTGGAGAGTTCAGAGCGCTTGAAATGTACGAGTATGTTAATATCGTCTGCGACCAGTTGGAGCTTCTGCCTGCTGAGATAGTAATACAGCGTGTGACAGGCGACGGTGCAAAGGACGACCTTGTTGCACCTTTGTGGAGTTTGAAAAAATTCTGCGTTATGAACGAGATAGATAAGGAAATGGGAAGAAGAAATTCATGGCAGGGAAAGGCTCTGTCGGAGTAAAAAAGAGGTAAAAATGAAAGATATATGTGCAGTTTCGACACCACTCGCTGAGGGCGGTATATCAGTCATAAGAATAAGCGGAGAAAACGCCATAAGCATAGGTGCAAAGGTTTTTAAACCGCTGTCATGCAAAAGTGTTGAAAACATGGCAGGCTATTCGTGTGCATACGGAAAAATAGTTGACAAAAACGGCAGAGAAGTTGATGACGGTGTTCTGACGGTTTTCCGTGCACCTAGGTCATACACCGGTGAAAACGTCTGCGAGATATCATGCCATGGCGGAATATATGT
>OHMA01001131.1_pt1 | contig 11980 bp, 8 predicted proteins | sample 1569171 | NCBI WGS metagenome assembly OHMA01 (sample SAMEA3879580, study PRJEB24766) | human gut metagenome | biome: human-associated habitat; feature: feces | place: USA | collected 1985/1987
AGATCCTGTGAATAATCCGATTGAATATATTCTGGAATGTATTAATACAATCTACAGTATCAAACATAAGAACGGCGCAATCCGCCGTGTCAATGTCAATATTGCTGCAACGACCGTGGAAAATTACCGCAAATTAAAAGAAGCTGGAATCGGAACTTATATCCTGTTTCAGGAGACTTACCATAAAGAAAGCTATGAAAAGCTGCATCCGACCGGACCGAAACACGATTACGCATATCACACAGAGGCGATGGACCGTGCAATGGAGGGCGGAATTGATGATGTAGGACTTGGCGTATTGTTTGGACTTGACCTTTACCGTTATGAGTTTGCAGGACTTTTGATGCACGCAGAACACTTAGAGGCAGTACATGGAGTCGGACCGCATACTATCAGTGTACCGCGAATCAAGCATGCAGATGACATTGATCCGTCTGCATTTGACAATGGCATCTCTGACGACACATTTGCAAAGATCTGTGCTCTGATCCGTGTTTCCGTGCCATATACCGGAATGATCATCTCAACAAGAGAGAGCCAGGAAGTGAGAAACAAAGTCCTTCCGCTTGGCGTTTCCCAGATCAGCGGTGCATCAAAAACAAGCGTCGGCGGCTACGCAGAGCCGGAAAAAGAAGGAGAAGTGACCAGCGAGCAGTTTGATGTCAGCGACCAGAGAACCTTAGATGAAGTTGTGAACTGGCTGATCAAACTGGGGTATATCCCAAGTTTCTGTACTGCATGTTACCGCGAGGGAAGAACCGGTGACCGTTTTATGGCACTTTGTAAAAATATGCAGATCTTAAACTGCTGTCACCCGAATGCGCTGATGACATTAAAAGAATATCTGGAAGATTATGCAAGCGAAGAGACAAAACGTCTTGGTATGGAACTGATCGACAGAGAACTTGAAAAAATTCCGAATCCGAAAGTAAAACAGACTGCATACGAGCACATCCACGATATCGCAGAGGGAAAACGTGATTTCAGATTCTAAGGGAAATGAGGAGTACTATGGCAGGAACACTGAATGATACACCAGGCAGCAACCGTCTGCATATTGGTGTGTTCGGGAAAACAAACAGCGGGAAATCTTCTTTTATCAACGCCTTCACACATCAGGAAGTCTCCATTGTTGCAGATGTTGCCGGAACGACGACGGATCCGGTCTATAAGCCGATGGAGATCAGTCCGCTTGGTCCCTGTGTGATTATTGACACAGCGGGATTTGATGATGAGACTGAGCTTGGGGAACGCCGTGTGGAGAAAACGAAACTGGCAGCGGAAAAGGCGGATATCGCTGTGATCGTGGTATCTGGCGCGGATGCCTGCAGAGAGGATGCTTCAGAGACGAAAGATGCAAAAGAAAAATTACAACAGTCGTCCGAGAAAAATCAGGAGAACTTACCGGATCTCACAGAAGAATTAAAGTGGCATCAGTTTCTGAAAGAAAAAAATACGCCTGTTTTGTTCCTCGTCGGGAAAGCAGATATTGATCCGCATACGGACGAACTTGCTTCTTATGTCAAAGAAAAAACAGGAAAACAGGCGCTCACAGTCAGTGCCAAAACGGGGGCAGGGATCGACGCAGTCAGGGAAGAACTTGCCCGCCTTGTGCCGGAAAATTACGGAGATAGGCTGATCACGGGAGATCTCGTCACAGAAGAAGATTTCGTCTTACTGGTCATGCCGCAGGATATCCAGGCGCCGAAAGGACGTCTGATCCTGCCGCAGGTGCAGACATTACGGGAACTTTTGGATAAAAAGTGCCTGGTCATGAGTGTGACAACAGATAAACTATTGCCGGCACTTGCAGCCTTAAAAGAACCGCCGAAACTGATCATCACAGACTCACAGGTATTCGGCTATGTGTATGAGCACAAGCCGAAAGAGAGCATGCTGACCTCATTTTCTGTTTTGTTTGCAGCGTATAAAGGAGATCTTCCTTACTATGTGGAAGGTGCAAAAATGTTAGATTCCCTGACAAATGAATCGCATGTTCTGATCGCAGAATGCTGCAGCCATGCGCCACTGCAGGAAGATATCGGAAGAGTCAAAATCCCGCGCATGTTAAAAAAGCGCGCAGGAGAGGGCATTACCGTAGACATCATGAGTGGAACGGATTTTCCACAGGATTTATCCGGCTATGATCTGATCATCCAGTGCGGTGCATGCATGTTTAACCGCAAATATGTGATGTCGCGGATCGACCGTGCCAAAAAACAGCAGGTTCCGATGACAAATTATGGGGTGACAATCGCACATCTGACCGGAATACTTGATAAAATTTCAATGTAGATAGTTTGTCAGACAGATATATAATAAGAAGATACGATAAGAGAGTGTAAGCCCGCAGAGAACCGGTGATGGTTTCCTGCGAGCTTGTTCAGACTAAAGCAGATACGTTTTCTTACCGATAATAGCTTATATAACTAGAAGTAGTTATGAAAAGAGAAAATAAGAACTTTTACATGTGGGAATGAGGAGCAAAATGAACGATTTTAATTATTATGCACCGACAAAAGTTGTTTTCGGAAAAGGTGCGGAACAAAAAGTTGGAAACCTGATAAAAGAACAGAACTGTAAAAAGGTTCTCATCCATTATGGAAGCGGCAGTGCCAGACGCTCCGGTCTGTTAGACAGGATCGAGGCAATCTTTGATAAAGAGGGGATCACTTACGTCGAATTGGGCGGTGTCGTTCCAAACCCGAGACTTTCTCTGGTGTATGAAGGAATCGCACTCTGTAAAAAAGAAAATGTCGATTTCATCCTTGCCGTCGGCGGCGGAAGTGTCATTGATTCCGCAAAGGCGATCGGATATGGTGTTGCAAATGAAGGAGACGTGTGGGATTTCTTTGATTTTAAACGGAAACCGACTGCATGTCTGCCGATCGGTGTAGTGCTTACGATCGCGGCGGCGGGAAGTGAGATGAGCGGTTCCTGCGTAATAACAAAGGAAGATGGCGGCATGAAGAGAGGATGCACGACCGATTACAGCCGATTAAAGTTTGCTGTTTTAGATCCGGAGCTTACGATGACGCTTCCGCCGTATCAGACGGCATGCGGGTGTACGGATATCCTGATGCACACAATGGAGCGTTATTTCAATCACAGTGAAAACATGGAACTGACCGACGGGATCAGCGAAGCACTGATGCGCACGGTGATCAGAAATGCAAAAATCCTTGTAAAAGAGCCGGAAAATTATGATGCGCGCGCGGAAGTCATGTGGGCGGGAAGTCTTTCCCATAATGGACTGACCGGCTGCGGAACGGATGGTGGTGACTGGGCAACGCACAAATTAGAACACGAGCTTGGTGGAATGTTTGATGTGGCACATGGAGCAGGGCTTGCCGCGATATGGGGAAGCTGGGCACGCTATGTCTGCGGGGAGCGTATTGAACGATTTGTGCAGTTTGCAGAGCACGTTATGGGTGTGGAGCCGCAGGAGACAGAACAGAAGACGGCAGAGGCAGGCATTGCTGCAATGGAGGATTTTTACCGGGAAATCCATATGCCGACATCATTAACGGAACTTGGCATTGCGCCGACAGAAGAACAGATAAAAGAACTGGCAGAAAAGTGTAATGCGGCAGTCAGAGGCAATCTTGGAAAAGTAAAGCATCTGGATGTGGAAGATATGATCGCAATCTATACGGCAGCAAAATAATATTTTTATAGAAATTCCGGTATAAACACAATAAAAAACAGCATGAGAAAGCCCCTGTAAAACTCGTATCTACAGGTTTTGCAGGGGCTTGTATTCTGTAAAAATTATTTTGCTAAAAGCATCATGATCTGATTGCTGCGCTGTACAAATTTTGCCATAGCGTCAACAGACAGCGGCTGGTTGGAAAGCATTGCAAGATCGTAAAGCTGTTCACAGAACATCGGAACATGCTCGGAATCTTTGTGCTCAAAGATATATTTTACAAGTTCATTGTTTGCGTTTAAGGTCAGGGTCTGATCCGCAGCAAACATGTTCGGATCCATGCCGCCCATGCCGTTCATTGCATACATCTTCATCATATCCTGCATACGTCTGCCTTCCTCGGAAAGCGTGATGACAGAAGCGATATCCGCATTTTTCAGCTTCTCAACTTTGACAGTCAGTTTATCGTTGTTTAAAGCTTTTTTAAACACATCCGTCAGGGTATCTGTCTCAGCCTTTAAGTCCTCAGCGGAAGTCTCGTCCTTTAAGGATTCTGTGACATCTGCATCAATACGCTTGAACTGATAGTGCTCGTTGCGCTGCTCTAACTGTGTGATGAAGGAAGTATCGATGTTGTGATCGAGGATTACGGCATTCATGCCCTGTTCCTTGAACATCTTGATGTATTGTCCCTGCTGAGCCTTGTCTGTTACATAGTAGATCGTGCTGCGTTCCGGCTCTTTTTCTTCCTCTTTTTCATCGTCTGACTTGGATTCTTCCGTCTTTGCATCTTCGGTCGTCTTTTCGTCGTCTTTCTTTTCGTCCTCAACAGGAACGAGAAGTTCCGGAAGTGTCTGATACTTGTCATTGATATCCTTAAAGAGGATATAATCATTCATCTTGTCACAGAACTTGGTATCTTTTAAGCAGCCGTATTTGATAAACGGGCTGATATCATCCCAGTATTTTTCGTAGTTTTCTTTCTCTGTCTTGCACATGCCGATGAGCTTGTCAGCCACTTTCTTGGTAATGTACTCGGAAATTTTCTTGACAAAACCGTCATTCTGCAGCGCAGAACGTGATACGTTCAGAGGCAGATCCGGACAGTCGATAACGCCTTTTAAGAGCATTAAGAATTCCGGAATGACTTCTTTGATATTATCTGCGATAAATACCTGATTGTTGTAAAGTTTGATGGTTCCTTCAATGGAATCATACTCGGTATTGATCTTCGGGAAATAGAGGATACCTTTTAAATTGAACGGATAATCCATATTCAGATGTATCCAGAACAGAGGCTCTTTGTAATCCATAAATACCTTGCGGTAAAATTCCTTGTAATCCTCATCGGTACATTCACTTGGATTTTTGGCCCAGAGAGGATTGGTATCGTTGAGTGGTACCGGACGTTTTACAATCTTTACCTTGTCCTTGGCCGGAGAAACTTCTACGATTTCTTTTTCGCCCTTGTCGTTTTCTTTTTCCTCGGTCTTGGCGTCTTCGTGGATTTCTTCAATTACTTTATCGGTATCTTTTACATCTTCCTTGTCGATCGTTTCATATTCTTCCGGGGCATTGGCCTTGGAAAGATAGATCTCGGTTGGCATGAAAGAACAGTATTTTTCAATGACTTCTCTTGCACGGTATTCGTTGGCAAATTCCAGACAGTCCTCATTTAAGAACAGTGTGATTTCTGTACCAACGGTTGTTTTGTCGCCGTCTTTCATATCAAATTCGGTACCGCCATCGCAGGACCAGTGAACAGCGGTTGCACCTTCTTTATAAGAAAGGGTATCAATCGTTACTTCATCTGCAACCATAAATGCGGAGTAAAAACCAAGTCCGAAATGACCGATAATCTGATCGTCATTGGATTTATCTTTGTATTTCTCGATGAAATCCGTTGCACCGGAAAATGCAATCTGGTTGATATATTCTTCTACTTCATCGGCAGTCATTCCAAGACCGTTATCGATAAATGTTAAGGTTTTTTCTTCCGGGTTTACGATGACCTGAATCTTTGCTTTATAATCAGCAGGAAGGGAATATTCTCCCATCATGTCCAGTTTCTTTAATTTGGTAATCGCATCGCAACCGTTGGAAATCAGCTCACGATAGAAGATATCATGATCTGAATATAACCATTTCTTGATAATCGGAAACAGGTTGTCGCTGTCGATGGATAATGATCCGTGTTTATTTGCCATATGTTATACATCTCCTTTGTTTTCATTCACAAATGTTCGCTAATGAAAATGATAAAACCAGTTTTGTAAAAAGTCAATAGAAAATCAGCACTCTTTTTGAATGAGTGCTAACAATGAACGCGAAAATGCCGGAAAATAGCGTGTTGGTGCATTTCTAAAAACTTTCTAAACTGTAGACACTTCTTTTAAATCATGTTACTATTTATGCAGAACAGGTGATCGCGAAACTCTTTCCCGATCGCTTATTTAATGCAAAATAAGAAAAGGAGTATTACATATGTTAAAAGAAGGCGTAAAAGGAACACAGGAAATTATGGTAACAGAGGAAAACACCGCAAAAGTTATGGGAAGCGGTGCCCTGGATGTATTTGCAACCCCTGCAATGATCGCATTGATGGAAAAGACTGCATGGGAGAGTGTACAGCCGTATTTAGAGGAGGGAAGCGGAACGGTAGGAACGTTAATGAATGTAAAACATGTGGCAGCTTCCCCGGTGGGCATGAAAATTACCTGTGAAACCGAACTGACGAAAGTAGATGGCAGAGCACTGACGTTTTCTGTAAAAGCTTTTGATGAGGCAGGACTGATCGGAGAGGGCGAGCATGAGCGTTTTATTGTATATAATGAAAAATTCCAGGCAAAAGCCGATGCAAAGCTGGAAAAATAATGTTATACGATAAAGATATCCGTGAACCTCTGGCATTTTATCTGGAAGAAATTTACGGGAAAAACAGAATCCTTGAGGAACAGGTGATGGGGCAGTCACGGGCGGATATGGTCATGGTGGTACACGATGCCCTCTACGGAATTGAGATCAAGAGTGATGCGGACAGTTATGCACGGCTGGATCGCCAGGTGAAAGATTACAACTTATATTATGACTATGATCTGGTCGTGGTCGGAACCCGGCATGCGGCACATATTAAGGAACATGTCCCGGAATGGTGGGGGATCATTACGGTGGAACAGGTAGGGGATCAGGTTGATTTTTATATGCTGCGGGAGCCGCAGAATAACCCACAGATGGACTGGAACTGTAAAATAGAGATTTTGTGGCGGCCGGAACTGGCGCATATCCAGGAACTGAACGCGATGCATGCATATAAGCAGAAAAGCAAGCGGTTTGTGGCCGATAAAATTGTCGAGACAGTTCCGAAAGAAACGCTGGCAGTCCAGCTCTCGGAAGAACTGTTCGAGCGGGATTATACAAAAATCTGGGAGACGATCCAGAACTTTCGAAAGGAAAACGGACAAAAACTGCGTCGGAGACGAAGAAGACGGAAAACAAAAAAACAGGCGTAAAGCGGGCAGAAACAGGAAAAGAATATGTCGGCAAATGTCGAAAAACGGATGACGCTCTCTGAAATTGGTGGTATAATAGTACCAGATATGGGGAAGGAAAAAGAACAGGGGTGCGACTATGAAGATAGCAGTATTTGCGACAGGATGGAACGGTGAGTACCTGCGTGATATGTATCACGGTCTGGAAAATTCACAGAAAGAATTCCATGACTCCATACATCTGTATGCAAGTTTTGGAAGACTGGGATCAGGAGACAGTTTTAATAAATCAGAATTTGATTTTTTTGAACTGGCAGATATGGAGGCGTACGATGGATTTTTGTATCCGAGTACCACGATCAAAGAAGGGGATGTCAAGCAGCGGTTACTCGAACGGATCATAGAAAGTAAAAAGCCCTGTGTATCTCTGGAAGAGGAGATTCCCGGGCTTTCTTTTGTCGGAATCAATCAGAGCAAAGCCATGCGGCAGATCGTGCGGCATCTTGCCGGGGTTCATGGAATCCGGACATTTGGTTTTATTAACGGGATGAAAGATACCTATGAGGCGCAGATGCGTCAACAGGGGGTAGAGTCCAAAATTCGGGAACTGGGGCTTTGTCTTATGCCGGAATGGGTGGATTATGGAAATTATGAGTACCGCTCCGGGGAAACATATGCCAGAAAAATGATTGCAGCATATGAGGCAGGGGAGGAACTCCCACAGGCGGTTATCAGCGCAAATGATCTGATGGCGGCAGCTTTTTTGCAGACCATAAAAGGAACGGCGCTCGAGGGAAAGATACCAATCACAGGGTTTGACCGGTATTTTGACGGGGAATGTTTCAGCCCGACGATGACAACCATTGAACGGCCGAGAGACCAGGTGGCATATGAAGCTGTCAGGCTTCTGCACGAACTGCATGAAAAGGCAGATGGAAAGCTGGTACACAGGGAACTTTCCTACCGGTTTTTTATCGGGAATACCTGTGGCTGCACAAAGCATGTCCCATTTGATACGGAATCGTTCCGTAACCGGATTTTCTGGAAAAATCTGCAGGAATATGACGCAAAATCCAAACTCGATTCCATGCAGGAATGGGTAACCAGCCGGATCTCTTTAGAAGAGATCATGGATGCGACGGGGAGATTCTTAGATCTGGTCGGGGCAGGAAGAGGGCAGATCTTTTTGACGGATGATCTGTTTTCCCAGGAAGCCAAAAGTTATCGAAGCTGTAAGAGAGAAGTACTTAACTGGTGCAATGAAAAGAACCGGACAGAAGAAGGCGGGGTACAGGTGTTTATGCCACTGCATTATCAGCTGCACCGGATGGGATACTGTATGGTGGCTGGTGTGGATGAGATGTTTAGGACAGGAATTCTGGAAACCTTTTTCCGCAATATCTGTTATGCACTGGAAAATTATATCCAGCGGAAGCAGTATCAGGAAGTAAATCTGAAACTGCAGAAGTTGTACCGGATCGATCAGCTGACGGGAATTTATAACCGTTTTGGAATGGAAGATCTGGGACAGAAGTTTTATGAGAAAAATTGTGAGTATCATGTCAATACAAAGTTTATATTCTGCGACATCAACCGCTTAAAATACATCAACGATACGTATGGACATAAAGCCGGTGACTGGGTCATCCGAAAGACGGGGGAAGCGCTTGGAAGGCTTACCGCGGAAGACAGTCTGCCATTTCGGTTTGGCGGTGATGAATTTTTACTGCTGACGAGAGAAGAGTCCGGGATCACCGCGGAATCCATCCGGCAGAGCATTGCCGTGGTATGTGGGGAGGAAACCTCTCCGATCCGGGAATCTTTAGAGGTCAGTATCGGTGTGATTCTTGCCCCGTGGGACAGTGAATATAATATGGATGTATATCTGAATCAGGCAGATGAGGCAATGTATGAAGAAAAGAAAATGTATCATGAAAAATATGGAGACCGGCGCAGAAGATAAAAATCAACAGACTGCCATCTATGTGATGACGCATAAGGCATTTACGCCGCCACCGGACCCGTTGTATATTCCACTTCATGTGGGACGAGCGGCGGCTTCGTCATACAGCAGGGATGAGAAATCGTCCCCGCTGTCTTTTTGTGTGGGAGATAATACCGGAGATCACATTTCCGAAAAAAACTGTTATTACAGTGAACTGACGGGAATGTACTGGGTATGGAAAAACTCCCATGCAAAGGTAGTTGGTACCTGCCATTACCGCCGGTATCTTCTGAATGAGCAGGGAAAATTGTTTACAGAGGCACAGATTCTATCTCTGCTGCAGCAGTATGATGTGATCACAACGAAAGAACTGCAGCTGAATTTTTCTTATTATGAGGGATTTGCTTCTCACCACAAGATTTTATATCTGGACGAAACAGCCCGTGTGATACAGGAGATTTATCCGGATTATGCGGCGGATTTTCAGCAGCTGGTGCAGCAAAAGCACACCTATTTCGGAAATATGCTGATTGCAAAAAAAGAAGTTTATGATGCTTATATGGAATGGCTGTTTTCTATTTTATTTGAAGTGGAGCGGCGCGTGAAAGTGGAAGAAGAGGATTCTTATCACCGGAGAATTTTCGGATTCATTTCGGAGTTTTTACAGTATGTCTGGATCAGGCACAACAGGCTGCGGGTGTATGCGTGTATGGTAGGCATGCTGGGAGAAAAAGCAGAGATTGCAGAAGTCCGGTGCCGGCTGGCGGAATATTTTGACCGGGCAGATGTGGATGGAGCAAAGGCATATTTTTTGCAGGCAAAAAAAGAACGGCCGGATCTTCTGATGGAAGCATCGGATATCACCGGAGAACTTCATCTGTGTATGGAAGTGATTGCCATAGCAGGCTTAGAGCAGCAGGCATACGGTAAAAATCTTCTGACCCGTGTGCGTGGATTCCGGAATCTGATGCAGTACTGCAATAACCTGAACCGGTATGTACTGCAGAAAAAACAGGAGATCCCGGATGCCGGTCTGCAGGAGTGGGAAGAAGAAAATGAGGTAACTCCGGTTGCCAGACAGGTCGCAGAACAGGTGATGCATGCGTCTGAGGCGGAGGCATCTGTGGTACACCGGCTGCAAAATCAATTGACAAAATAAAAAACATCAATAAAATTGCTTAAATTTAATCATTTCCAAATGAGAGATTATGTGTTAAAATTACTCATTGAAATTGATAATATTTAATGTTGGAAAAGAGGAAACATCATGAAAAATTTTGACAAGTATGAAAGACAGTATTTTCTTCCTCCAGTCTGCGAATACGACTGGGCCAAAAAAGATTACATAGAGAAAGCACCAATCTGGTGTTCCGTGGACCTGCGTGACGGTAACCAGGCACTGATCGAGCCGATGAGCCTTGACGAGAAGCTGGAGTTTTTCCAGATGCTCGTGGATATCGGATTTAAGGAAATTGAAGTTGGATTCCCGGCAGCATCAGAAACAGAGTTTATTTTTATGCGTACGCTGATTGAGCGGGATATGATTCCGGATGATGTGACCGTTCAGGTACTGACACAGGCGCGTGAGCATATCATTAAAAAAACATTTGAGGCAGTCAAAGGGGCTCCGCATGCAGTTATTCATCTGTACAATTCCACTTCTGTGGCACAGCGGGAGCAGGTGTTTAAAAAAGACAAAGAGCATATCATGCAGCTGGCTGTGGATGGTGCAAAGCTGTTAAAGAGACTTGCCAGTGAGACAGAGGGAGATTTCTCTTTTGAGTACAGTCCGGAAAGTTTCCACGGAACCGAAGTGGATTACGCAGTAGATGTCTGCAATGCCGTTCTGGATGTATGGGAGCCGGATGCCGCACACAAGGCAATTATCAATATCCCGGCAACTGTTGAGACTGCAATGCCGCATGTTTTTGCAACACAGATCGAATATGTAAGCAAGCATCTGCACCACAGAGAAAATGTGGTACTCAGTCTTCATCCGCACAACGACAGAGGCTGCGGTGTCAGTGATGCTGAACTGGGACTTCTGGCAGGAGCAGACCGTATCGAAGGCACGCTGTTTGGAAACGGAGAGCGTACCGGAAATGTCGATATCATTACGCTTGCCATGAACATGTTTTCTTATGGCATTGACCCGAAACTGGACTTTGCAGATATGCCACGCATCCGTGAGACGTATGAGCGTCTGACGAGAATGCATGTCCATGAGCGTTCTCCGTATGCCGGAGATCTTGTCTTTTCTGCGTTCTCCGGTTCCCATCAGGATGCGATTGCAAAGGGAATGGCCTGGAGAGAAGAAAAGAAATTAAAGACATGGACGGTTCCGTATCTGCCGATCGATCCGATGGATGTGGGAAGAACTTACGATGCCGATGTTATCCGTATCAACAGCCAGTCCGGAAAGGGAGGAATCAGTTATATCTTAAAGCAGAATTTCTCCATTTCTCTGCCGCAGGCAATGAAAGAAGAAGTCGGATATGCAGTGAAACAGGTATCGGATGAAGAACACAAGGAACTTTCTCCACAGTGGGTATACGAGATCTTTGAAGAAAACTATATGAACAAAATGCCGTACTTTACAATCGATTCTTGCCATTTCAAGCAGAATGATGGTATTATGGCAGAGACAGAGATTAACTTTGGCGGAAAGAAGACCATTGTCGATGCAAATGGAAATGGTCGTCTGGACGCCGTGAGCAACACGATCAAACAATTCTTTATTGATCGTATACTTTCCATCCTGAGACATAAAATTCGACCAAGCAACCGGAATACGAACAGTATTTACACCATAGCTCTTCAAGCCATCAAATGTCTTCTGTGTTGCTTCCGGATTACCGGCACTTGTCTCACACTGCTCGATTGTTGTCATCTTGCCTG
>OHMA01001138.1_pt1 | contig 11941 bp, 7 predicted proteins | sample 1569171 | NCBI WGS metagenome assembly OHMA01 (sample SAMEA3879580, study PRJEB24766) | human gut metagenome | biome: human-associated habitat; feature: feces | place: USA | collected 1985/1987
CCTGTAGCTTATATTTGTCGTCCGTTCGTCACCAACTAATATTCAATTAAACAACGATATAGGTACTATAATGAAATCTTCTTAGCCGTCGTTCCATTTTGATTGCATTGGATAGTTCGGCAATTGCACCTACCTGTACCTTGTAGTAACCATCTTCATATATTATAAAGGCTGGGAAGCCATCTATAAGTAGAGAGTTTAATAAGCGGTCTGCATTATCTTTATTGTGGTATGCACCAGTCTGAACCCGGTAGAGAGGCTGATGTATATATGAATTATTGCAGGTGTTGCTGCAGGAGTTATTGTGTAGGCTGTTGCATGAGTTATCATTGCAGAGATTATATCCGGTGTCAGCAGTATAATTATCAGAGTTGTTAATACCTTCTGTAATACTTTCTGTCTCTGTTTTTGGAGTTATATCATATCTATAAGAGGCATTATCACTATTAATAGAACTGCTTGTGCCGATGAAATTACCGGAATTATAGGAACTGCCGGAATTATAAGAATTGCCGGAGTTGCCGAAATTACCGGAATGGTCGGAATTTCCGAAACTACTAGAATCATAGAAAGTACTAGAAGCTCCTAAATTGCTGGCATTGCTGGAACTGTTGATATTGCTGGCGTTGCTGGAATTATTGGTATTGTTGGAGCTGTTGGTATTGTTGGAGCTGTTGGTATTGTTGGAGCTGTTGGTATTGTTGGAACTATTGGTATTATTGGAACTGCTGGTATTATTGGAGTTGTTAGCTTTGTTGTAGCTGCTGTTTGAATGGTGAGTATTAGAGTTGCGTGAACCAATAGGGAGGCTTTCTAATATTCCATCAGCTATAGCATTTGCAACCTTATCGAATTCCTGGTCAAATATATAATTATCTTTTTCATTATTTATAAAGCCTGCTTCAACAAGGACAGCTGGCATCTTAGTTCTCTTAAGTACCACAAGATTTTTCCGGGTATCAACTCCCAGATTCTTAAATCCAACATTCTCAAGCTGGTTGTTTATGTTTCTTGCAACCTCTGACTTAAGTCCTGAATCATTGTATACAAGAGTTTCAACACCAGAATACTGGTTGGGCTTTTCAGAAGAGTTTCGATGTATTGACACGAAAAGATCAGCTCCTGAGTTGTTAGCATCAGTTGCCTTTTTAAAAGGTGTCTCATATTCGTCGTTAGTTCTTGTATAGAAAACATCAATTCCATTTTTTTTAAGAATATCGCCGACGGCCAGAGTAAGGTCGAGGGTATCATCTTTTTCCTGTCTGCCATTATAAACAGCACCAGGATCGCTGCCACCATGGCCTGCATCAAGAGCTACTTTATATTTTGACATATCCGCTCCTAAGGGAATTATCATTTTATTTTATTCATAAAAATATATAAAGATACATATAATAATGAAAAAATATTGATTTTTGTATATAGGTGTATACAGAATGGGGGTATAATGGTGTATGTTCATACTATGGAAACACCACAGGATATGATAGATAAAGGTAAGATGCACATAAATGTATATGATAAACAGCAGGGAGCACCGCTTGCAAATGCAAGAATCACTCTGTCATACACAGGTAATCCGGATTCGATAATAAATGAACTTGTAACGGATTCAGAGGGGGCGGTTAATCTTGATGAACTTTTAGCACCACCGATAGAGTACAGCATGGAGCCAGGGGAAAAACAGCCATTTGCAGAATATACGATTGATGTCAGTGCCAACGGATATGAGGAGACTAACATATCCGGAATAGATGTCTTTTCAGGAGAAACGAGTATACAGGATGTATATCTTAATGAAAATGAGTATGCAGTTGCGGAAGATAATATAGTTATTCCGGTTAATACCCTGTATGGAAACTATCCAGCCAAGATACCAGAGAGTGAGATAAAGCCACTTAACCAGTCTGGTGAGATAGTATTAAGCCGTGTTGTTATTCCTGAAACTATAGTTGTGCATGATGGTGTTCCTACTGATTCAACGGCGCTTGATTATTATGTCAGGTATAAGGATTATATTAAAAATGTTGCAAGCAGCGAGATATATTCAACATGGCCAAGGCAGACGTTAGAGGCTAATATACTTGCAATCATGTCATTTACATTGAACAGGGTGTATACAGAATGGTATAGAAACCAGAGTTATAATTTTACTATAACATCTTCAACAGCATTTGATCATAAATGGGTGAATGGCAGAAATATATTTGAGAGTATATCAAATGTAGTAGATGAAATATTTGATAATTATCTTTCACGTCCGAATGTTAAGCAGCCAATACTTACACAGTACTGTGATGGAAAAAAATCAAGCTGTCCAAACTGGATGACACAGTGGGGAAGTAAGTATCTTGGTGACCAGGGATATTCATCAATCGATATATTAAGATATTATTATGGTGATGATATGTATATAAATACAGCAGAGCAAATACAGGGTATTCCTTCATCATGGCCTGGTGCCAATCTTGATATAGGGTCATCGGGTCAGAAAGTAAGACAGCTTCAGGAGCAGCTGAATCTCATAGGAGATTATTACAAGGCTATACCACCATTGTCAGTTGATGGAATATATGGAGAGCAGACAGCAGAAGCGGTAAGACAGTTTCAGAGGATTAACAATATGCCACAGACAGGAGTCGTTGATTTTCCGACATGGTACCGTATATCAGACAGATATGTGAGACTGTCAGGCATAGCTGAGCTTATGTAAGCGGGCATGATATAGTCTGGATTATGGAAATGTTGTCTTTAAACAGTATTGAAATAGTATTATAGTACTGATATTATGATGATATAAAGTAATGTGTACAAATGAAAGAGGCGAAAGATATATGAGGTATAAGATAAGTGATCTTGCAAAGCTTCTTGGTGTATCTACAAATACGGTGAGAAGATATGAGGATATGGGTTATATATCTGCTGTAAGGGATGAGAACAGCGGATACAGGTATTACGATGATGATGGAGTGTTTGGTGTGCTCAATGCTAAAATGCATATAAAGTATGGTTTTACGCATGAGCAGATAAGTAAAATGCAGAATTATACGCTTGATGAAACTATAGAGGCATGTCAGGAACGCATGCAGCAGTTGGATAAGCAGATAGCCTATATGACGTATTTAAGACACAGACTTAAGGATGACTGTTTGCTTATGAATAAGGCGGCATCTAATACAGATATATATGAAAAACAAAGTCTTCCTATGTATTATGTCTTATATAAGAATGGCGGAAAGCTGCTTCAGGAGCCAGAAAGACTGGAGCAGCTAAGCGAGTTTTTATACAATTCACCAGAAATACAGCATATATACATAATTCCTGAGAGTGAGATGAAAGCAGGACGTTTTACTATAAGCTGTGGTTATTCGATTAAGGAAGAGCATCTTGAAAAGTATCATCTTCATATTAACCAATATGCACAGAAGTATATTCCTAAGCCATCAGTTATGGGTATATCAAAGGTGCCGGCAAAGTTAAGCAATATATATGATCACTCACAGGATGAGATTAAGGAGATTATGATAGGGCGTCACCTTGCGTATATGAAAGAGCATAATCTTGTCCTTGATGGTGATATAACAGGTATAGTTATAACAAAGGTTAAGGATGATGATAGTGATGATCATGTGATGTATATCCTTATGAGTGTTCCTGTACGGCATGAAAAACAGTGAATTATGAGATATTATGTTCGCATATAAAAACAATTCTTTGTTAAGTATGTAAAAGATATTGACCTTGACATTGGTTCATACTTTATAGTTTGTATTATGGATATCAAAAAGGTTTTATAAACAGACCCTGACAGTATCCATGCAGATATATAATGTTATAATGCCTTTAAAGGCAGAAATGGAGGTCAATATGCGCAAAACAACTAAAAGACGTCTTAGCAGTCTTTTGTGTGCAGTACTTATGCTTGTTACAAGCATAGACGTAACTGCATTTGCAGCAGAATCAAAAGCGTCAACAAGAAAGATTGACGTATGGGACATGGGCACAGTACAGGAAGCAGATACAGATAAGTATAATAATCATATTACTGCTGCTGATTGGGAGAATTGTGACAATGTTTCAAAGGATGGTAAATTCGTTGCCGGAGAAACAACATTTGGTGATCTTACAATCAATCATAATGCCAATGACAGATTGTTCTCGGCATCAGGCAAAAACTATGGAAGCAATGCGTTAGCAACAACAGCATATGATGATGGATATACAGCATCCGGTATGTACTACTGTAATGGTACAGGAGGAGAAGGAAGAAGATACATTGCTATTAACAATGTAGAAGCCGGAGATAAGATAGTTGTATACATGGCATCAAGCAATGCTGCTAATGGAACACTTCTTTTTAAGTATCTTGGTGAAGACAATGAACAGGTAGAAAAAGCAAGCTTTACTAACAAAGGGGCTAAGTATGAATTCGTAGCTAAGTATAGTGGTTCATATAAGGTATATACAGATGCAGCAGCAGGAAAACCTATATATAACAGGGTGGTAAGAATTCCGGGAGTAAAAGTCAGTGGAACAATAGAAGGCGTACAGGTAAGCGGTCTGAAGGTTTTATTTAAGGATGATGTTAACGATATCACATATGATGCAGATGTAAAAGGCAATACATTTACAGCTACACTTGCAGCAGGTTGTGATTATACAGCAGTTTTATCCGGAGCAGCAGGATATGGATTTTCCGTTGATACAAAGAATGTTACAACAACTGTAGATGAAGCTCTGACAGGCAAGACAGGAGTTACATTAAAGGTAGAAGAAAAGAAAGTATATACATATACAGGAAAGGTTACAGGCTTTGCAGCAGATTATGATACATCGGGATTATCAGTTAAGCTCGTAGCTGACCCATCTTCATTAGCAGATGATGTGGTTCTTAAGCTTGATGATAACAAAGCTTTCAAAGCAACACTTGAGCCTGATGTTAAGTATACAGTTGAGCTTAGTGGAGTTAATGATTATGAAGTAGCTGATGGCAAAGAGGTTACAGGCCAGACAGATTACTCTAAAGATATAAGCGTTTCTGCTAAGAAGTTATATAAGGTAACAGGTAGATTTACAGATATTGATGCTAAAGAAGCAGTTACAGATATTAAGTTTATCAATGTTGATGACAAGTATGTGTATACAGGAAAGGTTACATCAGATGGATATGAAGTTTCTTTAAGAAATGGTTCATATGAAGTTGAAGCAGCAGTTGATGGATATAGAACAACAACACATATAGTAGTCAATGATGCGGATGTAACTAAAGACATCTTAATGGTGTCAACCAAAGATAAGGAACAGATTGAAAGAGTATCTGATATATATGTCGGATATAAAGAAAAAGGGAATGCAAACTATAATACAGTAAAAGAAGCAGTATCAGCAGTATCATTAATGACACCTGCTCCTGATGAGAATAATGGAGTTACTATTCATATTGCTCCTGGTACATATAGAGAACAGGTTATTATATCAACTCCATATGTAAGACTTGTTAATGATGAAAAGTCATCAGGCAAAGAAGTGCTTCTTACATGGTATTATGGAATAGGATATAAGTATTACAGCATAGATTCTAAAGGCTATTATAATGCTGAAAATGCATATGATAAGTACGAGAAGGCAGCTGCAGCAAAATGGGGCTGTTCAGTACTGCTTAAAAATACAGCAACAGGATTTAGTGCTGATGGAATCACATTTGAAGCTTCGTTTAACCGTTATTTAACAGATGAAGAAATAGAAGATGGTGTGACACCTACAGAAAATAAGAATCCAGACAGAAACTATGCAACAGATGTTACATCAAAGGCAGCAACAGAAAGAGCAACAGCCATGGCTATAGAAGCTGATAAGGTTGAATTCACAGACTGTGCATTTCTTGGAAGCCAGGATACATTATATACTGGTAATTCAGCAACTAATATGTACTTTAAGAACTGCCATATAGAGGGTAATACAGATTACATATTTGGTGATGGAAACGCAGTGTTTGATGGATGTGAACTTAGATTTGCAGGTTACAGTGCTGGCTCTGCAGGTGGTTATATTACAGCACATAAGCCAGCTTCTGCTGCAGCAACTAAGATTGGCTATGTATTTAGAAACTGTACAATAACAGGCAGTGATAAACTTGAGGTAAGTGCAGGATATCTTGGAAGACCTTGGGGTCAGGATGCAAAAGTAACATTCCTTAATACTAAGATAAATGGTAGTTACATTAAGGATGAAGGCTGGTTTGAAATGTCTGGCAATAAGCCGGAGAAGGCTGGTTATACAGAATATAATTCGGTTTATACAGATGGAACAGCAGTAGATGTTTCTAAGAGAGTAACAGGAGTTACAACAGATGAAAGTGTTGCAAAGAAAGATGTTGTGAATGATTATCTTTCAGGCTGGACACCTAATGCTTATGTGGCTGATGAGGGCACAGTAGCATTTGTAAAGAAACCATATCTTGTGGATAATGGAGATATCAATGCACCATATCCAGGACATACTCTTACTGTTATATACTCTCTTGGAGAGAAGAATGATAAAAATGATGCATCAGTGATCCGCTGGTATATTGTTAATGAGGATGGCAGCAGAACACTTGTAAAATCGTCAACTGCCAATGCTGATAATACATATAAGATTTCTAAGGATGCTATTGGAAAGCATATTGAAGTTGAAGTTGTACCTGAGAACTTAAGTGGTGTTAAGTCAGGAGCAGTAAAATATAAGGCAGAGGCATATGTAAGAGATGGATATGAAGATCCTACAGGTTCAACAGATATAGAACTTGGTGATGGAGTAAATGTATTTTTAGCAGGTGATTCAACTGTTAAGGATTATTCAGCATCAGGTATGTATATGAGCGGTAAGGCTCAGGCTGAAGGCTCATGGGGCGAATATTTACAGGCGTTCTTTGATTCTTCAAAGGTTAAGGTGCAGAACTATGCCAATGGAGGACGAAGCAGCCGAAACTTTATCAATGAGGGCTCATTAGATAAGATAAAAGCCAATATCAAAGCAGGCGATTATCTGTTTATACAGTTTGGACACAATGACTGTGCCAATGGAAAAGGATACATTGAAGATAGATATGTACCACTTGGACAGCCAGATGCTGACGGAATATATCCTGTAACAGCAGGAACTAAAGTGGCAACACCATCATCACTTACTTCAAAGTATGGAGATACATTCTATTCATATGATTGTGGTGGTACTTATAAATGGTATCTTAAACAATATATTGATGCGGCAAAGGAAGCAGGGGCAATACCGGTTCTTGTAACACCAGTATCAAGACTTTATTATACTAGTGAGGGTACTATCAAACCACATCATGATTCAACAGATAAAGAAACAGGAACACTTGTAACTGAAAATAATGCATATGTTGAAGCAGTTAAACAGCTTGCAAAGGAACAGGATGTATTACTTATTGATGGTTTTGAGATAACAAAGAATATGTATGAGGAAGCATACAAAGCAGACGAAAAGGCAGCTAATGGCAAGTCTGTTAATGGTACACAGGTTATGTCAGCAGGAGACAGTACACATAGCAATAAGCTTGGTGGTTTCATAACAGCAGAACTCTTTGCACAGCAGATCCAGAATATGAATATATCACTCTCAAAGGCTGTTAAATCACCATCCAGAGTAGCAGGTGTTAATCCGGATGGACAGCAGGTGTTTGTTGTTGATAAGAATGGAGTGCTTACTGCTAAAGCAGCAGATGCAAATGGCAGATTCACAGAAGATGCAGTGTACTGGACAACAAAAGGCCAGAGCCTTTTAAGTGCAATAAGTGCTAAGAGTGAAGAACTTAATAAGAGCGAGAATCCAACGCCGGCACCAGATCCAACACCAGCGCCAGACCCAACGCCAGCACCGGATCCAACGCCAGCGCCAGACCCAACGCCAGCTCCAGAACAGGGTGGCAGCGATAAGAAAGATGATGGAGCTACGTCAGGTAGTGACAGTAATAAAGATGACAATGCTATATCATCTGACGATAAAAATCCAGATGCTTCTAAAGATGATGTAAAAACAGCAGATGTATATCACGTGATGGGATATAGTGTGGCATTTACAATGGCATTAGCTGGAATAGTACTTCTTGTGTATGAAGATAGAAAAAAGAAAAGGCTGATTAATAAATAATATAATAGTTATAGATACTAGTTTTAGTGATGATTAGAATTGATTAGCATTGATTGGCATTGAATAAAGCCAGATACACAATGACTTAGGTTGTTGTGTGTCTGGTTTTTGAATGCTTGAATATTATTCGTTCGAATATTATTTGCTTGAATATTATTTGCCTGAATATTTTTTGAAATATAATAATGTATGGATTTATGTACAATGCATTATTAAATGTGTAAAAAGATATTGACCTTGACACTGGTTCATACTTTATAATTCCATAAAAAGGGACGGATTGTCCAGAAAAGAAAGGGAAGGTTATTTATGATGAAGAAAAGAAACAGAAAACGTATAAGTTGTCTGCTTAGCGCTTTGCTTTTGCTTGTTATGAGCATAGGCTGGAGCGTTATGGCTATGGCTGATGATGCGGTTAATAAAGACAGCAGCAAGCCTACAGTATGGATAATAGGTGATTCTACAGTAAGTTCTTTTGCTGATAATTATTATTATCCAAGATATGGATGGGGTACACAGATTGATAAGTATCTTGATGGAACATATGAAGTGAAGAATATAGCTTTATCAGGAAGAAGTTCTAAGAGCTATGTTAATGATAAGGAGTATAATGAACTTACATCCGGTATGAAGCAGGGTGATTATCTTCTTATAGGCTTCGGACATAATGATGAAAAGGCAGAAGCAGACAGATATACAGATCCTAATGGTGATTATAAGACAGCTGGCTCATTTGCTAACTCATTATATGAAAACTATATTAAGCCTGCGCAGGCAGCTGGTACAACAGTTATCCTCTGTACACCTATAGTAAGAAGAACTGCTACAGCAGAATGGTCTGACAGCAATCTTCATATCACAAAGGATAGTGGTGATTTCAAGGGTGGAGATTATGCCCAGTCTATAAGGAATCTTGGTAAGGAACTTAACATACCAGTTGTTGATATGACTAAGATGACAAAAGAGTTATATGATACATTAGGACCGGATGAGACAGTCAACCTTCATGCATGGACATCATCTAAGGCTACAAGCGTTGATAATACACATACAAACATTTATGGTGGAACATATAATGCTTATCTTGTAACTAAGACAATTAAGGAACTTGGAGTGGCTGGAATATCAGAACATATAACAGCCAAGGAAGCACCTGTTAAGGCTGATGTACTTAAGCCTAATCCAGATTATAAGGAAGCTGAATATTCAGGAGAACTTAAGCAGAGTGAATTATGGAAAGATGCGGGGGTTTTCAAGGGTTCAATATTTGGAGATATAGGTGGAGACCCAAATCTTATTAAAGATAAGTTCATACTTGAGGGCAATGAAGATGGAAGCATTCACATTGCTGTTAATGGTAAGGGAAAGATATCATCAACAACAGATGGAATTGCAATGTATTATTATAAAGTACCTGCAGATAGTAACTTTGTAATAACAGCTAATGCAACAGTAAACAGCATTAATAAACACAATCAGGTTGCATTTGGTCTTATGGCAAGAGATGCGATGTATATTGATGTTAATGATAAGTCAGCTCTTGGAGATTATGTTGCAGCAGGAAGTATCAAGCAGGGAACAGCTAACTGCTTTAAGAGAAAAGATGGTGCATTAGGTTATGGTGGTACATTAGAGAATCCAGTAGAGGCTGGTAAGACATATGCACTTAAGATTGAGAGCAACAGTGATGGATACGCATGTACATTTGGCGATAATGCTGCTATATCAGGCGGTTTTGATTTCAAGCTTACATCAATAGATGCGGATTATGTATATGTAGGTTTATTTGTAGCAAGACAGGCAGATGTAACATTCTCAGATATAAAACTTGTTGTAGATGGTAAGGTAATAACTGGTTCTGATGTTAAGCCAGGTGATACACCAGATGATAGCAAGCCAGGAGATAGCACACCAAGTGACACACCAGATGATAATAAGCCAGGAGATAACACACCAAGCGACACACCAAATACACCAAGTGATACACCAAGCACACCAGATTCAGATAAGGTAAATGCAGTAATTAAGGCTGATGCTGGCATCAATATAAAAGCCGAAGTACCGGTGAGCGGAATCACATTCACAGAAGAGGAAAAGAAAGAAATAGAAAACGGAAGTACAGTTTCGGTATCTATGGAGGTCAAAGATGTAACAGCTACAGTATCAGAAAGTGATAAGAAGCTTGTGGAGGATAAAGTTAAGGAAGTTCTTAACAATGGTGTAGTTGGAGCATATCTTGATCTTACATTATTAAAGAAAGTTGGAAGTCTCAAAGAAGTATCAGTAACAGAAACAGCTGCTGGAGTTGTTGTTAAGCTTGATATTCCTGAAAGTCTTAAGAATACAGATTCATCTGTAGAAAGAAAATATACAGTTGTAAGAATTCATGATGGTGTAGCAGAGGCACTTGAAACAAGCTGCGAAAACGGAGTTATTACATTTACAACAGATAAATTCTCTACATACGCTATATGCTATGAAGATGTAGCAGCAACAGGAAACGGACAGGCATCAGATAACACAATAAATACAGGTGATGTGTATAATATAGCACTCTATGTATTATTCGCAGTTGTATCATGTGCAGGTCTTGCATTCGTAGTATTAAGAAGAAAGTCAGTTGTAAGATAAAAAATAAAACAATGTATCATTTTTGTATTGCAGAAATTTGAAATATTTGAAATGTTTGTTTGAAATGTTTAAAAATATAGTTGACAGCTATAACTATTAGTGTTAAACTCTAATAGTTGTTAAACGAAGCAGAGTATCCACTCTCACCTTAGCGCATGAAGGCGACTCGGGTTTATATTTTTAAGAATATGCATGATAAACAGCAATTAAGATGCATTATGATTAAAAAGTGGATAGTCTGACTATCCACTTTTTTTGATTTTGGAGGTGCACTACTATTAGCGAATTAATGATTAACGAGCAGATCCGCGATAAGGAAGTTCGTGTTATTGGACAAGAAGGACAGCAGCTTGGAGTTATGTCTCCTAAGGATGCTATGAAGTTAGCAAGAGAGGCAGAGGTTGATCTTGTAAAGATAGCCCCATCCGCAAAGCCACCTGTATGTAAGCTTGTGGATTATGGCAAGTATAAGTATGAACTTGTCAGAAAAGAAAAGGAAGCTAAGAAAAAACAGAGAACAATAGAAGTCAAAGAAGTTCGTTTATCACCTAACATAGATGTGAATGACCTTAACACTAAGAGTAACGCAGCAAGGAAGTTCATAGAGAAAGGCGATAAGGTTAAAGTATCACTCAGATTCAGAGGACGTGAGATGGCTCATGTTGATTCAAGCAAGCATATACTTGAAGATTTTGCAGAGAAGTTAAGTGATATAGCAGTAGTAGATAAGGCTCCAAAGTTAGAAGGCAGGAGCATGACTATGTTTTTAACTGAAAAACGTTAAAATATTATTCCATATGAGAATTAAATTAGGAGGATTATTATGCCAAAGGTAAAGACAAAAAGAGCAGCTGCAAAGCGTTTTAAAGTAACTGGAACAGGTAAATTAAAGAGAATGAAAGCTTACAAGAGCCATATTCTTACAAAGAAGACTACTAAGAGAAAGAGAAATCTTAGAAAAGCAACAATCGCTGATGCTACTAATGTAAAGAACATGAAGAAAGTATTACCATATCTCTAAGATAAGGTTCAATTTGTGAAGGAGGAAGAATAAGACATGGCAAGAATTAAAGGCGGATTAAACGCTAAAAAGAAACACAATAGAGTATTAAAGCTCGCAAAGGGCTACAGAGGAGCTAGAAGCAAACAGTACAGA
>OHMA01001142.1_pt1 | contig 11897 bp, 13 predicted proteins | sample 1569171 | NCBI WGS metagenome assembly OHMA01 (sample SAMEA3879580, study PRJEB24766) | human gut metagenome | biome: human-associated habitat; feature: feces | place: USA | collected 1985/1987
CGCCGCCGCCGCCCAGCGGCTGCGGACTGTCGGCCATGTTATCCCCGCCTACGTGGACCATCAGCGCTTTCCCTTTCACCTCCGCCAGCGTTTTCAGGCGCGGAGCAATAATCGGCTGGTCGGCTACGCCCGCATCGTTGACCACCAGCAGGGGCAGGTCGCCAAGATGCCCGGCCCCCAACGGCCCTTCGTGTTTGCCGGTATGCTGCGGATCGTAATGTCCGCCCGCCGCCCCGGCGGCCACGGCTTTACCTTCTTTCATCGCCGGCTGGCAGCTGCCTTCGGCATGAATATGAAACCCGTGCTTACCCGGCGGTAGCGCCCGCAGAGTGGGGGCGAACTCGAGTCCGCGGTCGGTTTCGGTGATTTTGACGCTGCCGATGGTCTGACCGACGCCCTGGGTGGTCACGAGATTAAGTTGCACATCTTCACTAACGGCCTGTGCGCCAGCGCAAAATGCGAGGGATAAGATCGCGAGAATACATCGTTGCATAACACCTCCGGATGGCTGTCTCCCTGTTAAGTGTAAACCAGGAACGCCTTTCCGGAGGGGAAATGCCCGTTACGGTACGTCGTACCCGAGCGCGGCTTTACGGATGCGGAACCACTGCTGACGGGTCATGCTGAGTTTTTCAGCCACAATCGCCGAGCGCACGCGCTCGATTTTGCCCGAGCCAATAATCGGCAGAGGCTGCGACGGCAGACGCAGCACCCAGGCATAAACTACCTGTTCGATGCTGTCGGCGTTAAGCTCGTGCGCCACCTGCGCCAGCTCATCGCGCAGCGCCTGGAAGCCCTCTTCGTTAAACAGGCGACCACCGCCAAGACAAGACCACGCCATCGGACGAATACGCAGTTGCTGCAGCTGATCGAGAGTACCGTCGAGCAGCAGCGGCTGATGCACCGGTGAAATTTCGACCTGGTTGGTGGCGAGGGTAAACGGCAGACGTGACTGCAGCAAGGTGAACTGGGCGGGGGTAAAGTTCGAGACGCCAAAATGGCGCACTTTACCGCTGTGATGCAGCGCGAGAAAAGCCTCGGCTACCTCGTCGGCGTCCATTAGTGGGTCCGGCCGGTGGATCAGCAGCAAGTCGAGATGGTCCGTCGCCAGATTACGCAGCGATTGCTCGGCGCTGAGCACGATGTGATCGCGGTCGGTAATGTAGTGGCCAATGGTGTTCTCAGCGCGCGCCCGGGTGGCGATACCGCATTTGCTGACGATTTCCATCCGGCTACGCAGATGCGGCGCTCGCTTCAGCGCTTCGCCAAAGGCAGCCTCACACTGATAATCGCCATAGATATCGGCGTGATCGACGGTGGTTACGCCTAAATCGAGATGCTGCTCAATAAAGCTGACCAGCTCGCCAGGCGACATTTTCCAGTCCATCACAAAACGTGAAAATTCCGGCCCCTGGGGAGCCATAGCAATACGCTGAACCATAACCGCTTCCTCAATAAAAAAGTGCTCTGAGTATACGTAATTTTTGGCTTAAAACAGTGAGGGTTGCTGCGGTTCTTCCGCCGGCTCCGGCCTGTTCGCGCGTATTTTGCGCAGCAGCCGTTGGCGGCAAAGACGCAAAACCTCCTGTTTCTGCGCATCGCTCATCGTTTGCCAGTTAAAACGTTCCTCACGGCTGCGGAAACAGCCGCGACAGTAGCCGCGCTCATCGGTCTGACATATTCCCCGGCACGGGCTCTGCACCGGGAAAAATTCTAACTGCTCTGCCACCACACGCCTCCTGTCCCCTCGTCTCCTTTCATTGAAGACGTTTCCCCGCGCCGACGCAAATTTTGTTCACTACGTGCTGCGTCAGCTAACATTTTTCCGCCGACGCTTGCATTAGACCAATCGGTCTACTACAGTGTGCAGCATGAACAGACACAGCGATTGCGATACCCGAGAACATATCCTGGCCACCGGCGAGCAGCTTTGCATGCATCGCGGTTTTACCGGAATGGGCTTGAGCGAACTTCTGAAGACGGCGGAGGTGCCCAAGGGCTCCTTCTACCACTACTTTCGCTCTAAGGAAGCCTTCGGCGTCGCGCTGCTTGAACATCACTACACCGGATATCTGCAGCGCCTGGTCGACCACTTCGATCATGGCGACGGTAACTATCGCGATCGCCTGCTGGCCTACTATCAGCACACGCTGAATCAGTTCTGCCAGCAGGGGATTATTAGCGGGTGTCTTACTGTCAAGCTATCCGCGGAGGTTTGCGATCTGTCGGAAGATATGCGCGCCGCCATGGATCGCGGAGCCAGCCAGATTATCGCCCTGCTGGGCGACGCGCTGGAGAAAGGACGTCAGGAAGGCAGTCTCGCATTTGACGGCGAGGCCATGACCCTGTCGCAGGTGCTGTATTCCCTGTGGCTCGGGGCCAACCTGCAGGCCAAAATTACGCGTAGCGCAACGCCGCTGGAAAGCGCCCTTGCCCACGCCAAACAGATTATTGCAGCGCCTGCGGTATAACAGGCGTTTTTATTTCATCAGTTACTAGACGACCGGTCTACTCAGGAGTCACTATGTCGGAAGCAAAATTATTCAGCCCACTGAAAGTCGGTGCGGTCACCGTCCCTAATCGCGTATTTATGGCGCCGTTGACGCGTCTGCGCAGCATTGAGCCGGGCGATATCCCTACTCCGCTGATGGGCGAATACTACCGCCAGCGCGCCAGTTCCGGGCTGATCATCACCGAAGCGACGCAGATCTCCGCGCAGGCCAAAGGATACGCCGGCGCGCCTGGGCTGCACAGCCCGGAGCAGATTGCCGCCTGGCAGAAAATCACCGCCGGCGTTCATGCCGAAAATGGTCATATCGCCGTCCAGCTGTGGCACACAGGCCGAATTTCCCATAGCAGCCTGCAGCCTGGCGGCGCCGCCCCGGTAGCGCCTTCCGCGCTGAGCGCGGGCACCCGTACCTCACTGCGTGACGAAAACGGCCACGCCATCCGCGTCGACACCTCAATGCCCCGCGTCCTGGAAACCGCAGAGATCCCAGGGATCGTCAACGATTTCCGTCAGGCGGTCGGCAATGCCCGTGACGCCGGCTTCGATCTGGTTGAGCTGCACTCAGCCCACGGCTATCTGCTGCACCAATTCCTCTCGCCATCGGCGAACCAGCGTACCGATCAGTACGGCGGCAGCGTGGAGAACCGTGCCCGTCTGGTGCTGGAAGTGGTTGACGCCGTGAGTCAAGAGTGGAGCGCCGAGCGCATTGGCATCCGCGTGTCGCCGATTGGCAGCTTCCAGAATGTGGATAATGGCCCGAACGAAGAAGAAGACGCGCTGTATCTGATTAGCGAGCTGGCGAAACGCGGTATCGCCTATCTGCACATGTCCGAGCCGGACTGGGCGGGCGGCAAACCTTACAGTGAAGATTTCCGTCAGAAAGTCCGCGACCGCTTCCCGGGGGTGATCATTGGCGCTGGCGCTTACACAGTAGAAAAAGCCAACGATCTTATCAATAAAGGGCTGATTGATGCCGTGGCCTTTGGCCGCGATTACATCGCCAACCCGGATCTGGTGGCTCGCCTGCAGAAAAAAGCGCCGCTTAACCCGCAACGCCCGGAATCCTTCTACGGCGGCGGCGCGGAAGGCTACACCGATTACCCGACTCTGTAATCCCTCCATTGATAGCGGCGACGTATCGCCGCTATACTCAACGTTCTGATCTATCAAATAAACTGCATAGGGGACATTATGCGCTTACTCCACACCATGCTGCGCGTTGGCGACCTGCAACGTTCTATCGACTTCTATACCAACGTGTTGGGCATGAAGCTGCTGCGCACCAGCGAAAACCCGGAGTACAAGTACTCCCTCGCCTTTGTCGGCTACGGCGAAGAGAGCGAAACCGCGGTGATCGAACTGACCTACAACTGGGGCGTGGACAGCTATGAGCTGGGCACCGCCTACGGCCATATCGCGCTGAGCGTCGATAACGCCGCCGAAGCCTGCGAACGGATCCGTCAGAACGGGGGCAACGTCACCCGTGAAGCCGGGCCGGTAAAAGGCGGCACCACCGTCATCGCCTTCGTGGAAGATCCGGACGGTTACAAAATCGAGCTCATTGAAGAGAAAGATGCCGGCAAAGGTCTGGGCAACTAACGCTTCCCCACCCTGCCTGCTGCAAGCCGCGGCAAAATTTGCCATAATGCGCGCTACTTTTTTCCAGCTAAGAGAATCTGATGTCCGAGAACGCTCAACTGAATGGTCTGTGCGACCGTTTCCGCGGTTTTTATCCGGTGGTGATCGATGTTGAAACCGCAGGATTTAACGCCAAAACCGACGCCCTGCTGGAGATCGCCGCCATTACGTTGAAGATGGATGAGCACGGCTGGCTGATGCCCGATGAAACGCTGCATTTCCATGTTGAACCTTTCGAGGGCGCCAATCTGCAGCCTGAAGCGCTGGCTTTTAACGGGATTAACCCGCATGACCCGCAGCGCGGGGCCGTCAGCGAATACGATGCCCTGCATGCCATCTTCAAAATGGTGCGCAAAGGGATGAAAGAGAGCGACTGCAGCCGGGCAATCATGGTGGCGCACAATGCCACCTTTGACCACAGCTTCACCATGACCGCCGCCGAACGCGCGGGACTTAAACGCAACCCTTTCCATCCGTTTGTTACCTTCGACACCGCCGCGCTAAGCGGGCTGGCGCTGGGCCAGACGGTGCTGTCGAAAGCGTGTATTGCCGCGGGTATGCCGTTCGACGGCGCGCAGGCTCACTCCGCCCTGTATGATACCGAGCAGACGGCGCAGCTGTTTTGCGAGATCGTGAACCGCTGGAAGCGTCTGGGCGGCTGGCCGCTGCCCGTAGCCACCCCGGAGTGATAAAAAAAGCGACTTCCAGGAAGTCGCTTTTTTACTGATGGCGGGAATTACTCCGCTTTTGGCTCGTCGGTATGGTACTTTGCCGCCGTCTCTTTGATCAGCTGCTGCAGTTCACCGCGCTGGTACATTTCGATGACGATATCGCAGCCGCCCACCAGTTCACCGTCTACCCACAGCTGCGGGAAAGTCGGCCAGTTGGCGTATTTAGGCAGCTCGGCGCGGATATCCGGGTTCTGCAGGATATCAACGTAAGCAAAACGTTCGCCACAGGCGGACAGCGCCTGAACGGCCTGGGCAGAGAAACCGCAGCTTGGCAGCTTCGGCGACCCTTTCATGTACAACAGGATCGGGTTTTCAGCGATTTGGCGTTGGATCTTTTCTAAAGTCGAGCTCATTGTCGTGCTTCCTTAAACTTCTTTCTACGGCAGTAACTTGTCATTGTAGCGTCCTGTAGGCAGGACGGATAATAACATTTTTTTCACTATTCATATTTTATCTTCTGTTGCGCGAAGTTGCCTTAAAAATATCATTTTGCGGTCACAGGCGGGCGCTCATTGCGCATTTTCTGTGCGAGGCGGTCAATGTCTGACGCGTTTTCTTGCAATCGTTAACCAATCGACATTTTTGATACAAAAGAATATTAACTTTCCGGCTTTTTATGCTTTAGAATCATTCCGGTTTGTCATTCATCGTCAGGCATTTGTACATGTCTGTAATTAATCAGGGGATTGCTCAGTGGCGCGGCTAAACAAAATCGCGATATCGCTCTGTGCATTACTGTTCACGTCTATCTCATTCACGCCACTGGCTCAGGCATCAGGGCATACGCACGCCTCCGCTTCGCCAAAAGCGTTGCCCGCGAAAAGTGGCTCAGAGCGCAAGAAAAAAGCAACCAGTCAAAAAACTAAAACCACCGCTAAAACCACCAGTAAAAAGTCCTCGCGCACCCGGCTCCCTACCCGCACTACCGCAGCAAGCCAAACCGCACTTCATCGTCAGGCCGCCGGCGCGACGAAAAAATGCGTGCTGCGTAAAGGTTATAAAAAGCAGTGCGCGAAAACGGTCGCCGCCAGCGCCGAGCCGACCCTGGCGCTAAACAGCGTCAAAAGCAAATGCGTGGTGCGCAAGGGCTATAAAAAACGCTGTAAGCCCGAGGCCAGCGAAGCGAATTTAACGATCGCCGACGCCCACAAGGTCCGGGTGCAAAAGGCGCAAAGTACCGCGATGAACAAACTGATGGGCCAGTTGGGTAAACCCTATCGCTGGGGCGGCACCTCGCCGCGCACCGGGTTTGACTGCAGCGGGCTGGTCTATTACGCCTATAAGGACCTGGTCAAGATCCACATCCCGCGTACGGCCAACGAAATGTACCACCTGCGCGATGCGCGTCCGGTGGATCGTGATGAACTGCAGAGCGGCGATTTAGTCTTCTTCCGCACCCGCGGACGGGGCGCTGCCGACCATGTCGGCGTCTACGTCGGCAACGGAAAATTCATTCAGTCGCCGCGCACAGGTCGTGATATTCAAATCACCTCCCTGAGCGAGGATTACTGGGTTCGCCATTATGTCGGCGCTCGTCGCGTCATGACGCCGAAAACCATTCGCTGATCCTGGTCTGCCGCTACGGCGGCAGACCGCCTCTCCTGCTCCATCTCCATCCCCACCCGCAAGGGATATTGCAGATTGCTCTCTTTGCCCGGCGTATCACGACGATAGCGGGTCGGCGACATGCCAAAGTGACGGTGAAAGGTCCGGCAGAAAGCGGCTTGTCCCTCGTATCCCAGGCACTGAGAAATACTCTGTATCGACGCCTGCGTCTGCGTTAAATAGATTGTCGCAATCGTCATCTTTCGTCGGCTGACGTAGCTCGCCAGCGTGCAGCCCGTTACCATGGCGAATTGTCGCTGGAAGTACCAGTGTGAGTAGCCGGACTTTTTCGCAATCGCGCTCACCGACAGGGTGTCGAAAATATGTGCTTCGATCCAGTCAACAATCCCCTGCACCACCGGGATCATTTTCGCGCTCACCACCTCATCTGTTTTTGCCATCGTCGTCATCCTGGGGAAATTACTGCTGGCGGCTATATTTGTCATACAAATTAAAAAATAGACAATGAATTATTGGCATAGCGACGATTGCCTGAGCGCATATTTTTATTAATCGTTTGATATTAAAGTTTTATTTTTTGTTCAGCGCATTGCGTGACAGCGGCGAAGCAGAGTTGTTAATCGCCATGCGAGTTCGCAAATCCGCAGAGGGCATCTCCTTATACAGGGTTGCAACAATTTTGGCGGCTTATCACCCACTCCTGCAGAAAACGGTTAAGCCTTCACCACATGCACCGGTGATAATAGCCTTTATCGTTGTAAGGCTTTTCACTGCTTGCGGCAAATGTTAACATTCTCAATACAATAACACGCCCGGGACGCGACAGCGTCGGGCGGTCAGAACACGATTCAGGTGAAAACCTCATCCTGTCAATGTGAGATAAAACAAAAAGTTATAAGGAGAGTAGCAATGTCGTTTGAATTACCTGCATTACCATATGCAAAAGACGCCCTGGCGCCGCACATTTCCGCAGAAACCCTGGAATATCACTACGGTAAACACCACCAGGCGTATGTCACTAACCTCAACAACCTGATCAAAGGCACTGCGTTCGAAGGCAAGTCCCTCGAAGAGATCGTCCGCACGTCTGAAGGCGGCGTATTCAACAACGCAGCGCAGGTCTGGAACCACACCTTCTACTGGAACTGCCTGGCGCCTAACGCCGGCGGCGAACCGGAAGGCGAACTGGCGGCCGCAATCGCCAAATCTTTCGGCAGCTTCGCGGATTTTAAAGCCAAATTTACCGATGCCGCGGCGAAAAACTTCGGCGCTGGCTGGACCTGGCTGGTCAAAAATGCCGACGGCAGCCTGGCTATCGTCTCCACCAGCAACGCCGGCACCCCGCTGACCACCGACGCGAAGCCGCTGCTGACCGTTGACGTTTGGGAACACGCCTACTACATCGACTATCGCAACGCCCGTCCAAGCTACCTGGACCACTTCTGGGCGCTGGTTAACTGGAAGTTTGTTGCGGCTAACCTGGCGGCATAAACGACAAACCGCAGCGGGGTCTCCCCGGCTGCGGTTTTTTTGCCCTTGCCCAGCCGATGATTACTGGCTGGCGAAAGCCTCTTCCGGCTGCGCTCGCCCGCTAAACCAGACCAGCAGCAGCGCCAGACCAGCGATAATCGCGCCCATCACCGGCACAAACGCATATCCCAGTCCGCCAGAGATCACCGCCCCACCGGCGGCGGCGCCCAGCGCGTTGCCGAGGTTGAACGCGCCGATATTCACCGAAGAAGAGAGCCCCGGCGCCTCATGCGCTACGCGCATAACCCGCATCTGCAGCGGCGGAACCACCGCAAAGGTTGCTGCGCCCCAGACAATCATGCTGATGGCCGCCCCGGCCTGGGATTGCGCCAGCAGCGGGATCGCCAGCATGATCGCCATCAGCAGCAGCAGAAAGCCCTTCAGCGTGCCGGAGACCGACCGGTCAGCAAATTTGCCGCCCAGATAGTTGCCTAGCGAAAAACCGACGCCAATCAGCACCAGCATCGCGGTTATAAACAGCGATGAAGCGTGGGTCAGCGTATTGAGCACTGGCGAAATGTAGGTATATAGCGTAAACATCGCCCCGGCGCCCAGCACGGTGGTCAGCAACGCGGAGAGCACCTGCGGGCGCAGCAGGACAGAAAGCTCTTTTTTGACATCAGGACGTTCCCCCGCGCTGCCCTTCGGCAGGGAGAACCACAGGCTAACCATCGCCAGCAGGCCTAATCCCGCAGTAGCAAGGAAGGACATCCGCCAACCGATGGTTTCGCCAAGCCAGGTGGCCGCCGGCACGCCGCCAATGTTGGCGATGGTCAGGCCCATAAACATAGTGGCTACCGCGCTGGCCTGCTTATGCTTTGGCACGACGCTGGCCGCCACCACCGATCCCAGGCCGAAAAAAGCGCCGTGGTTGAGGCTGGTAATAATCCGCGACAGCAGCAGCGTGGTGTAATCCGGCGCGATGGATGACAACAGGTTGCCGACGGTGAAGATCCCCATCAGAAAAATCAGCGCATTGCGCCGTGCGCGATGCGACAACAGCAGCGTCATCAGCGGTGCGCCGACCATGACGCCGATGGCATACGCACTGATCAGCATTCCCGCTACCGGTATCGAGACGTCCACACCTTTCGCAATCACCGGCAGCAATCCCATCGGGGAGAACTCGGTGGTACCGATGCCAAAGGCGCCGATCGCCAGCGCAAGTAAAGGAAAGTTGATTTTCATTCAATGACTCCATCAGACCGTCAGAGAGGACGGCGTAACATCAGAAGTCAAAAGCATGACATCAATCACAAAAAAACAAAAGTGAACGAAATGACAAAAGATTTTTGCAGAATTGATAATAATAGCGGGATATGGGGAGGAAGCGGCGCTCCTCCCTCAGCGAAACATTAGTGCAGTATGGCGGTCAGGCTGAAAGCGACAATCACGCCGAGAGCAATAATCGTGGTGATCAGCGAAAACTTTAAATTGGTATCCATCATTTTTCCCTCTTGTTATCCCCACACCAAAAGTGAGCTTGCTCATTTTTGCACAAAAAATCGCAAAAATCTTCCGGGATTTAGGGCGATGCACATTTTTGCTCTTCCACTTTGCCCCAAGATCGGACAAAATCCCACGCTAATTTAAAAGCGTATCGGCCATTGACCCCTTCCTGTCGTTCTGTGTCGTTTTCCCGACGTGATGCAATGTTGAAAATTGTATTCAGGGTGTGTGTAGGCAAACGTTTACGTATCGATGATCAGGCGATCAGGTCAAGGCATGGAGTGAGATGTAATGGCAACTATTAAAGATGTAGCGAAACGCGCAAACGTTTCCACTACAACTGTGTCACATGTAATTAACAAAACCCGTTTCGTTGCCGAAGAGACGCGTAATGCGGTATGGGCGGCGATCAAAGAGCTGCACTACTCGCCGAGCGCCGTGGCGCGCAGCCTGAAAGTCAATCACACCAAATCGATTGGCCTGCTGGCGACCAGTAGCGAAGCCGCCTATTTCGCTGAAATTATTGAGTCCGTTGAAAAGAGCTGCTTCCAGAAGGGCTATACTCTGATCCTCGGTAACGCGTGGAACGATCTGGAAAAACAGCGCGCCTATCTGTCGATGATGGCGCAAAAGCGCGTAGACGGTCTGCTGGTGATGTGTTCCGAGTATCCGGATTCGGTATTGAGCATGCTGGAAGAGTACCGCCATATCCCGATGGTGGTGATGGACTGGGGCGAGGCGAAAGCCGACTTCACCGATGCGGTGATCGATAACGCCTTCCAGGGCGGCTATATCGCCGGACGCTACCTGATTGAACGCGGCCATCGCGAAATCGGCGTGATCCCGGGCCCGCTGGAGCGCAACACCGGTGCGGGGCGACTGGCCGGCTTCATGCAGGCGATGAAAGAGGCGCATATTAGCGTGCCGGAAAACTGGATTGTGCAGGGCGACTTCGAGCCGGAGTCCGGCTACCGCGCAATGCAGCAGATCCTAAACCAGCAGCACCGCCCGACGGCGGTCTTCTGCGGCGGCGATATCATGGCGATGGGCGCTATCTGCGCGGCGGATGAAATGGGACTGCGGGTGCCGCAGGACATTTCGCTGATCGGTTATGATAATGTGCGCAACGCCCGCTATTTCAGCCCGGCGTTAACCACCATTCATCAGCCGAAAGATTCCCTGGGCGAGGCCGCATTTAACATGCTGTTGGATCGTATCGTCAACAAGCGTGAAGAGTCGCAGTCTATCGAAGTGCACCCTCGTCTGGTTGAGCGCCGCTCGGTAGCGGATGGCCCGTTTGTCGATTATCGTCGTTAAGGCATCTGGCGGGCGCGGATCTCTCCGGCGCCCGCAGCCACTCCCGATTCAGCGTGTCGCTGTCCCCCAGATAGTCAAGCATCCAGTTCAGCGCCGGTGAGGCATCGTTCTGCTGCCACGTCAGGCAGCAGGCGGCATCCGGGAACGGATTTTCCAGCGCCAGCGCAGTCCACTCGCCGCGATCTATCCATGGACGGGCGAAATGGCTCGGCACCATGCCGACGCAGAGTCCTGCCGACAAACAGGTTGCTGATGATTCCCAGTCAGGGACGACTACCCTCTTCTGGTTATCCAGCAACCATGTTGTCCGTTTAGGCAACGAGCGCGAGGTATCCTCCCGCACCAGCGACGGCCAGTTACGCAGGACGTCGTCGCTCAGGGGTCCATCCATCTTTGCCAGCGGATGATCGCTCGCCACCACGCAGTCCCAGCTCAGCATCCCCATATCGCGGAACGCATAGCGACCGCCGACCGGAATAGATCGCGTTGCGCCAATCGCCAGCTCAACGCGGCCGTCGGCCAGCGCATCCCATACACCATTGAATACTTCCTGAAAGACGATCAGTTCGACGTCGGGAAAATGGCGATAGAAGTCGACGATCATCTGACGCATCCGCGCCGGTTTCACAATATCATCCACTGCGATCGACAACTGTCCGCGCCAGCCGTTCGCAATTTGCTGACACTGCTGGCGGGTGATCTGCATTTTTTTGATAACAGAGCGCCCTTCCTGTAAAAACCAGACCCCGGCGGGGGTCAACTCCACATCACGATGGCGACGCTCAAATAAGGGAACGGCGAGCCACTCTTCGAGCTGACGCACGGTATAGCTGACCGCGGAAGGCACCCGGTGAAGCTCCTGCGCGGCCGCGCTGAAGCTGCCGTTACGGGCGACGGCATCAACCACTTCCAGAGAGTATTCAGACCACATTTTCTGCCTGCAAAATTTTTGAATGCATGTGACAAATATTAGCGTTTCACAAGCCACAATGCACTCCCTACACTCTGCGGCATCGTACCTGTACACCAACTATGAGAACGTTATGTCACAACCCGGGAAAGGATTTTTAGTCTGGCTGGCCGGCCTGAGCGTGCTGGGCTTTCTGGCCACCGATATGTACCTGCCGGCGTTTGCCGCCATGCAGCAGGATCTCAAC
>OHMA01001151.1_pt1 | contig 11794 bp, 8 predicted proteins | sample 1569171 | NCBI WGS metagenome assembly OHMA01 (sample SAMEA3879580, study PRJEB24766) | human gut metagenome | biome: human-associated habitat; feature: feces | place: USA | collected 1985/1987
TAATGTCTGATGGCTGTAATGCCTTAATCTCTTCAACTTCTGCTTTCGCTCCATTAATACGAAGCTGAAGTTCTCCTCCCCCTAACACTCCTATCTCATTATTCATGGGGTTTATCTGAATACGGGGAAGCATCATCTGTTGCAACAGATTGACTCCATTTGTCGAAACCTTCATTTGCCGTTCAGAAGGAAAAATCAACTTACGATCCGAATGACTGATCTGTCCGGAAGCACTAACTGTTACACCTTCCATAGCCACAGCATCATCTTCCAACAAAATTTCCCCTAAATTTATATTCTGTTTAATTCCGTCTAATACAATGAATTGCGTACGATACCCCACACAGGATAGTGCCAATAAATAATTGCCTGCATAAACCTTATTCAGCAAGAAATCGCCTTTGCCATTCGTAGTAGTCCCTCCAACAAAAACCGAATCTGCTGTTTGTAAAACTACATTAACATATTCTGCTGCCTTTTTGCTTGTCGCGTCTTTCACAGTGCCCTTTATAATTATTTGTTGGGCAAAAACTCCTTGTACCATACTGGCTACCAGTATGACTATCATTACTATTTTTCTCATTTTAAATATTATGATTTTATTCTTTTTACAAGATGGCCTGTCCTGCTTAAAAGTTATTGTTTTACTGTTTAGACGCTAGAAGCTGAAAAAAAGTTGCACTTCCCTAAACTTTTTGCTTAAAAAAAGGTTATATTTGCAGAAAACCTGTTTCAATAATGAAAAAAATTCTTCTAACATTAGCACTTGCCTTTTGTTGTGCTGCAGGGCAAGGACAAACTACAGCCAAACCGGCAGATGTCAATATTCAAGAGTTAAATACAAAGTGGGCAAAATTCACTCAGTATGCCGAACAAAAGCAAATAAATAAAGCGGTAGAAGAGGGAATACGGATAAGTACGCTCTTTACTCAAAACAGGCAATATAAAGAAGCCTTTGCCACTTGCCGACAAATGGATGCATTGATTTATTATAATGAGCAAGAAAAAAAATCACCCGAATACAAATTACGTTTCATGGTGGGTAAAGAACGCCTGCGTATGTATACGAATCTAAAAAATACAGAACAATGCAAGATACTATTGAAACAACTTCATTCCTATACAGACCAATTAAAATCAGACTCTTTACAAGAAGAGCTTCTAATGACGGAAGCCAATTATTATCAAACTTTCGGTATGACAGACAAAAGCTTGGAATGTTACAACATCTTATTCCAAAAGCGCTCTGCCGGTAAAGACGAAAAAGGAATAGACCAATGCTATAAAGACATGTTGGGATATGCCGAACAGAATAATAATGCCCCATTGGCTATTGCAATGAGAAAACTTTATACTTCATGGCAAGATTCCATAAAAGCAGTAAAAACAGCCAATGAACTAAACACACTGCAACAAAAATATGAAACCAGTCAAAAGACTTTGCAGGAAAAAGAAGACAAGATTACCACAAATCTAATTATTATCATTGCACTATGTGTGTTATCCGCCATATTGGCTGCCGGATTATTATTCTTAGCTACCCTGTTATTTAAACATATCCGCCAAGTAAAGAAATTGAAACATAGCCTACAGATAGCGAATGAAAACAATGAGCAGAAGTCTAAATTTATCGGTAATATCAGCGCCCAAATTGAACCAAGTCTGAATACAATAGATGAAGCAACAAAGGGAACAATATCTACCCCAATATTACATGAAAACATCAAGGCACTGAAAGAACTAATGACAGCTATCCAGACGTATATTTCATTGGAAGAAACACGTGAAGAACATTATCCGCTAAAGGAACTGAACATAAATACATTGTGTGAAAGTATTATGGAAAAAGCGAAAATAAACTTCAAATCCGGAGTAGAAGCAGTGGTAAATGTTCCACGTGTAAATATTAAGACAAATGCAGAAGAATTGGAACGTATATTAAACCATTTATTGAACAATGCGGCAGAATATACGAAAAGTGGTAAGATTTCACTGGAATTCAAAAAACGAAGCGCCCATACACATCAATTCATACTAACTGATACGGGAACGGGAATTCCGGTTGAAGCACGTGAAAAACTGTTCAAGCCATTTGCAGAAATACGCGATTTAACGCAAGGAAACGGACTAGGGTTGCCTACTTGCAGCCTTATCGCTTATAAATTAAATGGCACACTGACTTTGGACACTGATTATAAAAAAGGGACCCGGTTTATACTGGAACTTCATGTATAATAGTGTACATTCTCACATATTAACATGGATTATTCATTCTGACAATCAATAAATTTGATTTAATCCGTGTTAATATGTAATGATTTCCTGTATCTCTCCGTTAGTGAGATTATAAATTAATGAGAAGAAAGAGACAACACATCCAATCCTGAAGGGCTTTGGAATACCCTTAATCCGAATTCGGGAAGCACAGCCAACAAATGGTCAAAGACCTCTGCTTGCAAGCGTTCGTATGGAATCCAGTCTTTATTGGCAGAGAAGAAATAAAGTTCTATGGGCAATCCTTGCGGCGTAGGTTGTAATTGACGCACCATCAAAATCAATTCTGTATTCACCCGAGGATTATGACGCAAATAATATTCCAGATAGTGACGAAACACATAAAGATTCACTTCCTCCTTTCCCGTTTTTTCAAAGTCTGACATCCAAGCTTGTTTTTCAAATGTCTTCATTTGCTCCAGTGTACAGAAATGGACTGTATTCATATCTATATTAATAGAACGCTTCACCCTACGTCCACCACTTTCCCGCATACCACGCCAGTTCTGAAACGAATCACTGACCAATGCATAAGGAGGAACTGTGGTTATAGTATTATCCCAATTGCGTACTTTTACAGTGGTAAGGGTCACTTCTATTACTGTACCGTCAGCTCCATATTTCGGCATAGTAATCCAATCTCCCGGTCGAAGCATATCATTGGCAGAAAGCTGGACTCCGGCAACCAATCCCATAATCGTATCTTTGAAAACCAACATCAAAATAGCAGCAGAAGCACCCAATCCTGTAAGAATGTTCACAGGATCTTTATCTATCAATGTACTGACTATAATAATTACCCCTACACAAATCACAATCAGTTTTATCATCTGATATACTCCTTTCAGAGGATGATTTTTCAGCTTCTCATGTTCACTTGAAATGGTATAGAGAGAGGTCAAAAAAGAACAGATCAATTTCATGGCTACAGCCGTGATGTAAACCCAGCATAGCTTCAGTATGAATGTCAAAGTCACAGGCTCATGTGGAAAAGCAAAAGGAAGTAATACATACAATATTATAGGTGGAATAAGATGACACATATTATCCAGTACAGCATCATTGAATAAATAATCATCCCAAGTAGCCTGTGTTCTTGCTGTCAGTTTTTTTATAGTAGGAACTATTATTTTTCTACAAAAGTAATCTGCCACAAAAGCAATGATCAGAATCCCTGCTATCATGACAATACGCTGAGTGATGCCCAGACTTTCCTGATGCACCCCCATCTGTTGCAATAAGTTAGTAAGATCGTTGTTTATTGTATCCATATTTTATACGTTTGCTGCAAAGATAATAAATTCACCACAGACTATATATATCAACTCAGATTATTTATATTGACAATCAGCAATTTATATTCAATCTGTGTTAATTTGTATAATCTGTGGTGAAATATGAAAAGGAAACATTCACTGTTTCTTTGTCAACCATTTCTCTTGAATATTCTGCATCACTTCATACCAATTAGGAATATAAACGGTAGCAAAAATCGTATTCACGGCCATACCAAATACTACTGCCGCACCTAGTGCCACACGGCTTCCGGCACCAGCGCCTGTTGCAAACAGCAACGGCATCACACCTAATACAAAAGTAAATGAAGTCATCAGAATAGGACGCAAACGCACATGCCCCGCCTCATAAGCCGCCTCACGGATAGGATTGCCGGCCTTACGGTAATCACGGGCGAACTCCACAATTAAAATACCATTTTTCGCCGATAAGGCTATCAACAGAATAATACCGATTTGTGTATAAATGCTGACTGGAACTCCCATCACCCAACAACCGAGCATCGCTCCCAAAATAGCTACCGGTAATCCCATTACGGCAGCCACCGGGCTTGTCCAACTTTCATACTGAGCTGCCAATACTAAATAAGCTACCAACAAAGCCATGATTAAAATAATAGTAGTAGTATTACCAGCCTGAGTTTCTTGATAAGCAACAGAAGTCCACTCATATCCAAACTCTCCTCCTAGCTGATTTTTTATCAAACTCCCCACAGCCTCTATCGCCTGACCGGAACTACTCCCCGCAGCCGGAGTAATAGTGATAGAAGCTGCCGAATACATATTATATCGGTTTATCTGATCCATTCCCAGTTTTTGCTCTATTTGTGTAAAACTACTGAAAGGAACCATCTCTCCTTTCGAATTGACCACACTCAGTTTCAACACATCATCAATCACCTTTTGGGCCTGTTCACCAGCCTCCAATTTTACCTGGTAGATACGGCCGAATTCTACAAAATCATTTACATAAGCCTGCCCCATATAATACCCTAATGTAGAGAAAACCTGATTCAACTGCAAGCCCATTAACTGAACTTTATCACGGTCTATATTCAAAAAATACTGAGGTACATCCGCTTGATACATACTGCTTATAGAAGCAATAGCCGGCTCATTGTGATAATTAGCCAATAACGCCTCAACCGCCTTTTGCAGTTCTTCCGGACCCAAAGACTTACGATCCTCCAGTTCGAGTTGTAAACCACCCGTATTGCCCATACCTGGAATAGCAGGAGGAATAATACCAAAGACTTGGGCTTCCTGTATCATGGCATATGCCTGTTCATTAAAACGATTAACCACCGCTTGAGCGGTATGCTCCTTACCCGCACGCTCTTTCCAATTCTTCAGCACCACAAAATAGGTAGCCGCATTAGGCAACTGACCACCTCCCATGATACTGAATCCGTTTACTCCCAAATAAGTCTTCACTTCGGGATACTCTGACAAAATAGCATCAATCTGCTTACCCACCATTTGTGTACGTTCTAAAGAAGAGGCAGCCGGAAGCTGAATGGCAATCATAAAATATCCGTCATCTTCTTCAGGAATAAAGGTGCTGGGCCATTTTACAAACATCAGAATAGCAATGACTGAGATTACGATATAAGAACCGATAGCAATGACCGGCCGTGCCAACAACCATTTTACCGAAGCGTCATAAACCCGCTGCATCCAGTCATTCATCTTGTCAAACCAGAGGAACAAACGCGCTTTATGCGTCGGGGTGGGACGGAGCAACAGAGCGCAGACTGCCGGAGTCAAGGTCAATGAGTTGAAACCACTTATCACTGTAGAAGCCGCGATGGTCAAAGCAAACTGTTTATAAAGCTGCCCGGAAATACCGCTAATCAGCGTAGTAGGAATAAATACGGCAAGCAGTACCAGCACCACTCCGACAATAGGTCCGGTAATCTCCCCCATAGCCTGCTCGGTAGCGGCACGGGCGTCCAGCTTCCCTTCATCCAGAATACGGGTGGCATTTTCAGTCACCACTATGGCATCATCCACTACAATGGCTATAGCCAATATCAAGCCGAACAGTGTCAATGTATTGATGGAAAAGCCTAAAGCAGCCATTACCGCCAATGTTCCGATAAGGGACACAGGGATAATAAGACAGGGGATAAGAACCGCCCGCCAGCTTTGCAGGAAAAAAAAGATAACCAGCACCACTAGAACAATCGCCTCCACGAAAGTCTTCATCACTTCATCAATAGAGTCATGAACCACATCTGTAGTGTCCAATGTTACATTATACTTCACCCCTGCCGGAAATGTTTCAGCCAATTCCGCCATGCGTGCACGAACTCCTTTAGACACATCCAATGAGTTACTCCCCGGTAACTGATAGACAGCAATACCTGCTGTAGGTTGTCCCTTCAATTTGGAAACAACTCCATACTCGGCACTTCCCAACTCAATTTTGGCAACATCTCTCAGACGAAGTACCTTCCCCTGGTCTTCCACTCTCAATATGATGTCCCCAAACTCTTCAGAAGTAGAAAGCCGTCCCTTCACATTCAGCGTATATTGAAAATCATTATTGGCCGAACTACCGATAGGCTGTCCCACATAACCGGCTGAAACCTCCATGTTCTGACTTTGAATAGCAGAGTAAACTTGCTGCGGAGTAATATTGCGGATACGCATTGTTTCAGGATTCAGCCATACACGCATGGAATAGTCTCCGGCTCCCATCACATTCACCGCTCCTACTCCCGGCACACGTGTCAACTGGTCTACCAGATTCAAATTGGCATAATTGGTCAGATAAAGGCCATCATAAATACTGTCACCACTCAGTGTAAGCATCATCACAATATTGGATGACTGCTTCTGCACCGTCACTCCCTGTACCTTCACAGCTTCGGGTAAAGAATTCAATGCTACACTGACACGGTTTTGTACCATCACAGTTGCCATATCGATATCCGTTCCCACTTCGAAAGTCACGGTCAGCGAATAAGCACCCGATGCGGAAGAATTGGAGCTCATATACAACATTCCATCCACACCGTTCACCTGCTGTTCAATGGGGATACCGACAGTTTGAGCTACAGTTTCAGCATTGGCACCCGGATATACCGCACTGACTTGCACGGTAGGCGGCGTAATATCGGGATATTGCGCCACGGGCAATATATTCAGGGTTACAAGTCCGGCCACCACGAATAACAAAGCCAGCACCGTGGCAAATATAGGCCGTTCTATGAAAAATTTTGAAAACATAAGGCTATTGAAGTTTATTGGTTTGTTCTATCGGTTTAATTTTCATGCCTTGACGCACTTTCAACAATGCCTTGGTGACATAACGTTCGGAAGGTGACAAGCCACTTTTTACAACACGCATATTATGATCCGCCAACTGCCCGACTTCAATATGCCGATAATTCACTATATCACTGTCATTCACTACATACAAATATTTACCCAACTGGTCTGTTCCGATAGAAGCATCATTAACCAACACTGCATTCCGCGCTTCACCGTATGGTAAGGTGACACTGACAAATAATCCGGGACGAAGCATCCCGTCAGGGTTATCCAATTCCGCACGCAAACGGAGAGTACCTGTAGTTAATGTCACATTGGGAGAAAGATAATCCAGTTTCGCTTTCCATGACTGTGGTGCCCCGTCAGTTCCCAAACGCAAGGTTACAAAATGAGTTTCCGCAGGAATCTTGCTGGCAGCCTCCTGGGCCAGCTCGTATGTCAGATATTGGTTATCTGCAATATTAAAATAGGAATACATACGGTTATCCTTATAAACAGTAGCCAATTTAACCGGTTGCAAAGCACCACCAATATACGCCCCGACAGAATAAGCCGAAACATCAACCACTCCGTCACAAGGAGCCTTGACATAGCAATAACTCAAGTTGGTACGCGCAGTTTTCAAAGCTGCTTCAGCATTACTTACGGCAGCCTCACAAGCAACGACATGGCTTTCTGCCTGCAAATATTGTATACGGCTCACCGCATCACTTTTTATCGCTTCTTTCATACGTTGATAACTACTGACAGCATATTCAAGATTGGCTTTAGCCGTTTTTAATTCAGCTTCCGCTTGTTTCACTGAATTTTCATAAAGTGTCGGTTCTATAACAAACAATACCTGTCCCTGACGTACCCGGGAACCAGGTGCAAAATTCTTGGATTGTAAAGTTCCATTTACTCGTCCCACCAAATCTACAGTAGATTCCGCTTCCAGATAACCGGGATAATCTTTGGTCAGCGTCACATTTTCCACCAAAGGTTTCGCAACATCTACAGGCAATGCCTGCATTTCTGTCTGAGAAGGTTTATTTTTATCGCAGGCGGTCAACACACATACCGTCCATGCGAAAGCTATCATTATTTTTTTCATATCTTGGGTTAGGTTTTTATTATTTCTATAGTTCAACAGCTTTTCCGTCGCAGCCTACCAGCCTCCTCCCAATGCCTGATACATCTGAATCAGACAAAGCAATGAATATCCCTGTGCCTGCACCAATGAATTCTCGTATGACAGTAACGAACGCTGTGCATCCAATACATTTTGGAAAGGGCTCAGCCCCTGTTTATATAAGTCCAATGAAAGTTTAAATGCCTCTTTCCCCTGATTCAACATCTCACGACATGCTACAATCTGTTTGATGGAATTCTTATAACTACTCATGGCATTATCCACCTCCTGCACCGCTGTAAGAACCGTAGTATTGAACTGATTGATTGTTTCATCCAGTTGTGCACGCTGCAAGCGTACATTATTCGCACGCTGGCCACCATTAAAAATCGTCCAGCTCATAGAGGGAGCGATACTCCATGTCATACTGCTACGTCTAGTAAAATCTTTCATATCATGTGAAGCATAGCCGAAGGAACCGTTCAGAAAAAATGAGGGAAGCCAATCGGTCTTGGAAGCTCCCAACAAGGCTGCTTGTGCATTGACTTGACGTTCGGCAACCCGTACATCGGGACGTCGTAAAAGTAATTGTCCGGGAAGACCGACCCCTACCGGCTCTATATAATCGGGTAACGGTTTTCCCGTTTCCAGTGCAGCCGTCACATCCTGAGGATAAAGCCCGAGCAATACAGCCAACGCATTCATATATTGAATAATACCGGATTCTGTAGCAGGAATAGAAGCCAATGTACTATAATAAACCGATTTAGCCTGAGCCACATCCAGTTTGGAAGCCAGTCCGGTATTATAACGCACTTCAGTTATATCCACCACCGCCTTTTGAGATAAAGCATTGCGCTGTAACACACTGAGTTCCTGTTGGGCCTCACGCAAATTAAAATAGGCTGACGCCACTTCTGCACAAAGACTTACCATCGTCGCATTGTACTCTTCACGACTTGCCGCAAAATTTTCTTTCTGCGCTTTCACCCGTTGGCGGATGGAACCGAACACATCCACCTGCCAGCTCATATTAACCGTTGCATCATAATACCCCACTCTGGATTGAGGCTGTCCCGTACCGGTATTACCACTAGTCTGTTGGCGGTTCCACCTGGCATCCAATGACAAAGCCGGATAATAGCCTCCTCTGGCTATCCTCAGATTCGCTTTCGCCATATCTATACGATTCAAGGCTGTAAGGACAGACGGATTCTGCCTGACAGCCACATGAATCAATGAATCCAGTGTGGCATCCTGAAATACAGTCCACCAATGGTCATCCACCGGAAGCAGTTGTTGAAACATCGCATCCTCTTCTTGCCAATGTTCCGGCAAGGGTACATTCAATAATTTTTCGGCCCGCTGCTGGGCATTCAGTGCCAAAGGAATGATTAAAAGGAGCCATGCTCCCCATCTACGTATTTTCCTCATAAGTTTATCACATTAAAAAACATTAGGAAAACACATGAAACAACGTTTTGTTTAACCCTTTGACTTTCAAAAACAAGACAGCCTCTCCTTCTGAGAAGAAAAGGCTGCACCATACAATATGAAAAGAGAAGTTATTTCCCAAACATATTATTTATTAATGACATAGAACCAGTCAGCATACTTCCCAAGACATCCTGATTAAATGCAATGGAATAGTTTTCGGGAGATAACTGTATATCCATTTGTACGATACCGTTTTTGCCGATTTTCTTCAATTCTTTAGCCTTTATATTATAATAGGCAAAACGGCGGAAACTTTGATACACATCACTCATCTCCACATCTACATGCTGCAATACAGAAGCGCCGCCTGCTACCGTAGGCAGCTCTAATGCCTTTCCATTATCCAACGTCAGGACACACTTACTGTCATTAGGAATTTCCACCTCATGCCCCGACCCGATAGTAACAGCCAGCGAATAACGTATGGTACTTTTATACTGAAATCCAGCGAGTGCCACATATACGTCCATATTATTGGAAACACCCAGATTCATACCCTCGCATACCACTGTACGCACTCCGGTCTGGTTGGTTTCATCATAAATTACCTTTTGTGCCATAGCTCCTATACCCAGAAGCAAAAAGGCGAATAAAAACAATACTTTCTTCATAATTCTTCAGTTATTATTTCATCATACAACAAAAACAAACTCATAATGATGACAATATTAACAAAAACTTTTCATACAACATATATCACAACGCATCATTTATACGTTTTTATCCGAACAAGCATAGAACTATAACCTTTCGCATCTCTTATTTCAATCTACTCTACCGATTCGATTCCAACGAATTGAATTTTGCTCTTCATCTTTTGAATACCAAATCCATTGTACTACACCCACAATGAAATCATCAGGCACCAATCCCCAATGTCGTGAATCCAATGAATGGTGTATATTGTCTCCCAGCATAAAACAGCTCTATCATGAAAGAGAATTTCTTTTCGAGTCCATTCTTTCATCAAAAAAGTCAACTGCTCCTTTTCTATCCTTTTACACGAGAAGAAACAAAATACCCCAAAAGCCAACAACACATAAAGCAGGATTTTCATAATTTTGCTTTCAGGATATCATCCATCTCAAATATTTCAACATTACATTCCGATTCACAATTTAACAAGTACAACCGAGGGGTATATTGAGAAAGAAGCACACTCATGCTTTGGTGTTCCAATGCGTACTTGCCTACCAGTTCACCATCGGTGAATCAGCACTCTTTTCCTCCCGTGCATACAACAGGACAGTAGAAGGCAAATTAACAAAATATAAAGTATCGTCTCCCTCTGTTTTTCCAATAAATTCAGCAGCTATAAATTCTCCAGGCCCTTGTCCACTGCTTCCAAAGCTACCCACTCTTTCGCCTGTCTGTTCCTCTAGAATCTGACAAATAGGTTCACCGGAAAATTTACAACGTTGAACCATAAGAATTCCACAATCAAAAGAAGAGAATGTAACCAACTCATTGGAGATAATTTCTTTATCATAATAAAAGCCATAGATCGGTTTGGTGGGAATAGATAAAAAGTCATTTCCTTTGTTACTGACACAGGAAATAAAAAAAGGATGGCAACAATCGAATAATACAATTTTATTTTAATCATAATTTTAATACTCTTCAAACGGGACAAAACAAATGCTTAATGCCTATTTATTTTGTCCCGTATTACATAAATGTCTAATTACTCAGGAATGGTATATCGATTTACCCAATTTGCTTCCTTACTTGTCTCAATAATAACAGGTTTTCCCGGAGGACCTACAACGAGTTCATAACAACGTGAATTACGTTGATATATACAATCCTTCGTACCTAAAGTCAAGGCCTCCACATTTGACAAAGCTAAATCGGACAATTCTTCTTTGTTTTGAGAACCATACAAAACATAACTTCCACCAACTGCCAATGAGGCAATCAATGCCATTTTAAGTGTTCTTTTCATAATATATTTTTTTAAGTTTAAAATAGGGATATCTCATGATAATTCAAAGATGTATGATGAAAAAGATACCGTCTGTCCCTATCATCAGAAACAGACAGTCCACGAAGGCCATTTAGTTTGATTGCATTTGGAGGTGAATGTTTTCATTGTATCACTTTTTATAAAGAACATAAAAACTTTCCACTTAAACAAACATTTCCGCTTTTATTTTACAATAGAATTATCATAAAAACATTTGTATCCTCCTCGATTCATGCTCAAACCTCACCTTTTTGTGCATATTTTCTCCCCATATCCTTTTGTCGCTCAAATTGTTTAAGTAAATTTGCCGTCGGAATATTACTAATACCAAATATATTAAAGTATATGAGTTTAAAAATTGTAGTACTGGCA
>OHMA01001166.1_pt1 | contig 11654 bp, 10 predicted proteins | sample 1569171 | NCBI WGS metagenome assembly OHMA01 (sample SAMEA3879580, study PRJEB24766) | human gut metagenome | biome: human-associated habitat; feature: feces | place: USA | collected 1985/1987
AGCGGGCAGAGAATGACATCCTCCGCCACGCGCTCCGTCAGCTGTTCCAGAACGCGCTGGATCTCGCCGACGCCGGGCAGAAACAGCAGCATCGATCCCTGTTCATGCCGCAGGAGCTCCGCCGCCGCTACCGCCACCGCCTCATCAAAACGCTGGTGCGCGGAGAGCGGGCTGAAGCGACGCTCCACCGGATAAGCGCGCCCCTCCGAGACCACCACCGGCGCCTCCGGCAGCAGACGCTGCAGGCGATCGTTATCGAGGGTCGCCGACATGATCAGCAGCTTGAGATCGTCACGTAACCCCTGCTGGACGTCGAGCAGCAGGGCCAGGGCCAGATCCGCCTGCAGGCTGCGCTCGTGAAACTCATCGAGGATCACCAGCCCCACGCCCGTCAGCTCCGGATCGCGCTGGATCATGCGCGTCAGGATCCCCTCCGTAACCACCTCCAGGCGGGTCTGCGGTCCGACGCAGGTTTCGGCGCGCATGCGGAAACCCACGGTCTCCCCCGGCTTTTCGCCAAGCAGTTCAGCCAGCCGCTGCGCGACATTACGCGCCGCCAGGCGCCTCGGCTCGAGCAGGATAATGCGTCCCGCGATGTTGCCCTCGGCGAGGATCTGCAGCGGCAGCCAGGTCGACTTCCCGGCGCCGGTCGGCGCGTTGAGCAAAACCTGCGGCGCATGCTGCAGGGCGGATAACAGTTCTGGAAGGACAGCGGCAACCGGCAATGAGGACACAAAAGGCTCCGGGGGTTAACATTCAGGGGTTCGCATTGTAGCATCCCCCTAATTCATTACCGAGTCTCTATCATGTCTGAGCCGAAAAGGCTGTTTTTTGCGCTTGAACTGCCGTCTGCCGTCCAGAAGCAGATTGTCCAGTGGCGGGCAACGCACTTCCCCGAAGATGCCGGCAGGCCCGTCGCGGCGGATAATCTTCATCTGACGCTGGCGTTTCTCGGCGAGGTGAGCGCGGAAAAACAGCGGGCGCTGGCCGCTCTCGCTGGTCGCCTGCGCCAGCCGGGCTTTACCCTGACGCTGGACGATGCCGGACAGTGGCTACGTTCGCGAGTGGTGTGGCTCGGAACCCGCCAGCCGCCGCGCGGCCTGCTGCAGCTCGCCAGCATGTTGCGCGCTCAGGCGGCGCGCAGCGGCTGCTATCAGAGCCCGCAGCCGTTTCACCCGCATATTACCCTGTGGCGCGATGCTCGCCAGGCGGTGCCGATCCCGGCCCCCGGCTTTCGCTGGACGTTTCCGGTGAACGAGTTCGTGCTCTATGAGTCCAGCTTTAGCCGTGGGCGCACGCGCTACACGGCGCTGGAACGTTATCCGTTTGATAAGGAAAGTTGATGCAGTTTGATCCGCCGTTGCAGCCCGCCATTTTGCTTAAACGTTACAAACGATTTCTTGCTGACGTGGTCACCCCCGATGGCCGCGAGCTGACGCTCCACTGCCCGAATACCGGGGCGATGACCGGCTGCGCCGCCCCGGGCGACACCGTCTGGTATTCCACCTCGGACAATGCGAAGCGCAAATATGCCCACACCTGGGAATTAACTGAAACCCAGCAGGGCGCAGTTATTTGCGTCAATACGCTGCGCGCGAATTCTTTGGCGAAAGAGGCGATTTCCGCCGGAATAATTCCTGAACTTTCAGGCTATAACCAGCTGAAAAGCGAAGTGAAATATGGCGAAGAGAATAGCCGTATCGATATTATGTTACAGGCAGATGACCGACAAAACTGCTATATTGAAGTGAAATCGGTTACGTTGGCGGAGAAAGAATACGGTTATTTTCCCGATGCGGTGACCACGCGCGGTCAGAAGCATCTGCGGGAACTGATGGCCGTCGCGGCAAATGGCGACCGCGCGGTGATTTTATTTGCCGTCCTGCATTCGGCAATTGACCGTTTCTCTCCCGCGCATCATATTGATGCCAGATACGCACAGCTGTTAACAGAAGCCCAGGACAAGGGGGTGGAAATTCTCGCCTGGAAAGCGGAACTTTCTACGACGAGGATGACTCTGAATAAGCCGATCGCCGTGGTGTTAAACCCCGGTAAATAAGTGGCTAAATAGTGTTCGGGTCGCAAGCGCGAATACGCTTTTCTTCACAGGGTTGTCAAGTGTAACGTTTAGATAATTGCTATCCGGAAAAGCATCTGCTATTTATAGCGGCCTGATTTTCCCCCACATGGGGATCGATAGTGCGTGTTAAGGAGAAGCAACATGCAAGAAGGGCAAAACCGTAAAACATCGTCCCTGAGTATTCTCGCCATCGCTGGGGTGGAGCCGTACCAAGAGAAACCGGGCGAAGAGTATATGAACGAAGCCCAGCTGGCGCACTTCAAGCGTATTCTTGAAGCATGGCGTAATCAACTCAGGGATGAAGTGGATCGCACCGTATCGCACATGCAGGATGAAGCAGCTAACTTCCCGGACCCGGTAGACCGTGCCGCCCAGGAAGAAGAGTTCAGCCTGGAACTGCGTAACCGCGACCGCGAACGTAAACTGATCAAAAAGATCGAGAAAACGCTGAAAAAAGTTGAAGACGAAGACTTCGGCTACTGCGAATCCTGCGGCGTGGAGATCGGCATTCGCCGTCTGGAAGCGCGTCCGACAGCGGATCTGTGCATTGACTGCAAAACCCTGGCGGAAATTCGCGAAAAACAGATGGCGGGCTAATCCCCTGCTGCCTCACTCTCTGGCGGGAGTCTCTCCCGCCTGGTTCTGTTGTCCGTACCATGACTGACTCACGCTATATAGGGCGCTTCGCCCCCTCCCCCTCCGGCGAACTCCACTTCGGCTCTCTGATCGCCGCGCTCGGCAGCTACCTGCAAGCCCGCGCGAACCAGGGTATCTGGCGTGTTCGTATTGAAGATATCGACCCGCCGCGCGAAGTCCCCGGTGCCGCCGATACCATCCTGCGCCAGCTTGACCACTACGGTCTGCACTGGGATGGCGACGTGCTGTGGCAGTCGCAACGGCACGAAGCCTACCGCGAGGCGCTGACGTGGCTGGGCGAGCAAGGGCTGAGCTATTACTGCACTTGCACCCGCGCGCGGATCCACGCCGTGGGCGGGATCTACGACGGCCACTGCCGCGATCTCGGGCTGGGGGCGGAAAACGCCGCGCTGCGCCTGCGCCAAACCCGTCCGGTGCTGCAGTTTAGCGACCGTCTGCGCGGCACGCTCATCGCCAATGAGCCGCTGGCGCGTGAGGATTTTATTATCCACCGTCGCGACGGGCTGTTCGCCTACAACCTGGCGGTGGTGGTCGACGACCACTTTCAGGGGATCACCGAGATTGTCCGCGGCGCAGACCTGATTGAGCCGACGGTGCGGCAGATTTCGCTGTATCAGCATTTTGGCTGGCAGGCGCCGGATTACCTCCATCTGCCGCTGGCTCTCAATGGCGACGGCAATAAACTCTCTAAACAAAACCACGCGCCGGCGCTGCCGGAAGGCGATCCGCGCCCCGAAATCGTCCGGGCGCTCCGCTTTCTGAATCAGGCGATCCCCGAGGAGTGGCAGGCCCTGAGCATCGATAATTTACTCGCCCAGGCCGTCGCCAACTGGCAGCCGGCGAAAATCGAGCATTCTCAAATGGCTCCCGCTGAGCTATGATTAGCCGCTATTTTTACACTGTACAGTTGATCTGAAGTCCGTCTGACACTACGAGGTGCACCATTTTTACCCGAGTCGCTAATTTTTGCCGTAAGGTGCTAAGCCGTGAGGAGCGCGAGGCAGAAGCCGCCGTCGAACCAACGCCTATGACGGTGATCCCGCGTGAGCAGCATGCTATTTCCCGCAAAGATATCAGTGAAAACGCCCTCAAGGTCATGTACCGCCTCAACAAGGCGGGCTACGAATCCTGGCTGGTCGGCGGCGGCGTCCGCGACCTGCTGCTTGGCAAAAAGCCAAAAGATTTTGACGTTACCACCAACGCCACGCCGGATCAGGTACGCAAGCTGTTCCGCAACTGCCGTCTGGTTGGGCGACGTTTCCGCCTGGCGCATGTGATGTTCGGGCCGGAAATCATTGAGGTCGCCACCTTCCGTGGCCATCACGAAGGGCATACCACCGATCGCGTCACCTCCCAGCGGGGCCAGAACGGCATGCTGCTGCGCGATAACATCTTCGGCTCGATCGAGGAGGATGCCCAGCGTCGCGACTTCACTATCAACAGCCTCTATTACAGCGTGGCGGACTTTACCGTTCGCGACTACGTCGGCGGCATGAAGGATCTGCAGGACGGCGTGATCCGTCTGATCGGCAATCCGGAAACCCGCTATCGCGAGGATCCAGTGCGCATGCTGCGCGCGGTGCGCTTTGCTGCCAAGCTCAATATGACCATCAGCCCGGAAACGGCTGAACCGCTGCCGCGCCTGGCCGCCCTGCTCCACGATGTGCCTCCGGCGCGTCTGTTCGAAGAAGTGCTCAAGCTGCTGCAGGCCGGGTATGGCTACCAGACCTACATGCTGCTGCGGGAATACAGCCTGTTCCAGCCGCTGTTCCCGACCATCACCCGCTACTTTACCGAGCGCGGCGACAGCCCGATGGAGCGGATCATCAGCCAGGTGCTGAAGAATACCGATACCCGCATTCATAACGATATGCGCGTCAATCCGGCCTTCCTCTTCGCGGTGATGTTTTGGTATCCGCTGCTGGAGACGGCGCAAAAAATCGCTCAGGAGAGCGGCCTGGCGTACTACGACGCCTTCGCCCTGGCGATGAACGATGTGCTGGACGAAGCCTGCCGTACGCTGGCGATCCCTAAGCGCATCACCACCCTTATTCGTGATATCTGGCAGCTGCAGCTGCGCATGTCCCGTCGTCAGGGCAAACGCGCCTGGAAGCTGATGGAGCATCCGAAATTCCGCGCCGCCTATGACCTGCTGGAGCTACGCGCCGGCGCCGAGAACAACCACGAACTGCAGCGCCTGACCAAATGGTGGGGCGAATTCCAGGTCGCCGCGCCGCCGGCGCAAAAAGATATGCTCAACGACCTCGGGGACGATCCGGCGCCGCGCCGTCGTCACCGTCGTCCGCGCAAGCGCGCGCCGCGCCAGGGTAGCGCATGACTCTGGTCTATATCGCTCTTGGCAGCAACCTTGCTTCTCCACTGGAGCAGGTACAGGCGGCTATCCGCGCCCTGGGCGAAATTCCGCACAGCCGCGTGGTCGCCGTCTCTTCGTTCTACCGCACGCCGCCGCTGGGCCCGCAGGATCAGCCGGACTATCTCAACGCCGCCGTTGCGCTGGAAACCGCCCTGCCCCCCGAGACGCTGCTCGATCATACTCAGCGCATCGAACTGCAGCAGGGGCGAGTGCGCAAAGCCGAACGCTGGGGGCCGCGCACGCTGGACCTCGATATCATGCTGTTTGGCGATGCTGTCATTAACAGCGAGCGCCTGACCGTTCCGCACTACGATATGAAAAACCGCGGCTTTATGCTCTGGCCGCTGTTCGAGATCGCCCCGGACCTTCACTTTCCTGACGGCCTGGCGCTGCGCGCCGTGCTGGATAATCTCGGCGCGGAAAAGCCCGCCAGCTGGTAATCCCCTCTTCCTTTTTTAGCATTTGCGGCGATCGTCGTAATCGGTTGCCCAAAATCATTGCCCCTCTGAATGCTGCTGTTAGAATGCCGGTTAATATGACTTTCATCATCAGGAAATGTTATGAAACCGACCACCATTGCCCTGCTGCAGAAATGCAAACAGGAAAAGAAGCGCTTTGCCACCATTACCGCCTACGATCACAGCTTCGCGAAGCTGTTCGCCGATGAAGGCATAAATGTGCTGCTGGTAGGCGACTCGCTGGGAATGACGGTGCAGGGTCACGACTCCACCCTGCCGGTTACCGTGGAAGATATCGCCTATCACACCCGCGCCGTCCGCCGCGGCGCGCCAAACAGCCTGCTGCTTGCCGACCTGCCGTTCATGGCCTATGCCACCCCCGAGCAGACCTTTGCAAATGCCGCCATCGTGATGCGCGCTGGCGCCAATATGGTCAAACTCGAGGGCGGCGCCTGGCTGGCCGACACCGTGAGGATGCTGGCGGAGCGCGCGGTGCCGGTTTGCGGCCATCTTGGCCTGACGCCGCAGTCGGTGAACGTATTCGGTGGGTATAAAGTGCAGGGTCGCGGCGATGCGGCGCAGACCCTGTTTGAAGACGCGTTAGCGCTGGAGGCGGCGGGTGCGCAGCTGTTGGTCCTGGAGTGCGTGCCGGTTGAACTGGCGAAGCGCATCACCGACGCTCTGACCATTCCAGTGATCGGCATCGGCGCGGGCAACGTCACCGACGGGCAAATCCTCGTGATGCATGACGCTTTCGGCATTACCGGCGGCCACATTCCTAAATTTGCCAAGAATTTCCTTGCCGAAGCGGGCGACATCCGCGCCGCGGTGCGGCAGTATATTGCCGAAGTCGAATCCGGAGTCTATCCGGGCGAAGAACACAGTTTCCATTAAGGAGTCTTGTTGTGCTGATTATTGAATCCGTACTGCTGCTGCGGCAGCATATCCGCCGTCTGCGTCAGGAAGGTAAGCGTATCGCGTTGGTCCCGACGATGGGCAACCTGCATGATGGTCATATGAAGCTGGTTGATGAAGCCAAAGCCAGTGCGGACGTGGTGGTGGTCAGTATTTTCGTCAATCCGATGCAGTTTGACCGCGTCGACGACCTGGCGCGCTACCCGCGCACCTTACAGGATGATTGCGAAAAGCTGAACAAACGTCATGTCGACTTTGTCTTCGCGCCGACACCGGCGGAAGTGTACCCCCAGGGTACTGAAGGCCAGACCTACGTCGACGTTCCGGGATTATCCACCATGCTCGAAGGCGCCAGCCGCCCGGGCCATTTCCGCGGCGTGTCGACCATCGTCAGTAAGCTGTTCAACCTTGTTCAACCAGACGTCGCCTGCTTCGGCGAGAAAGACTTCCAGCAGTTGGCGCTGATCCGCAAGATGGTCGCCGATATGGGCTACGACATTGAGATCATCGGCGTGCCGATCGTCCGCGCGAAAGATGGCCTGGCGCTGAGTTCGCGTAACGGCTACCTGACCGCCGACCAGCGCAAAATCGCGCCTGGTCTGTATAAAGTGCTGAGCGCGGTGGCGGAAAAGCTGGCCGCCGGCGATCGGCAGCTCGATGAGATCATCGCTATCGCTGAACAGGAGCTGAATGAGAAAGGCTTCCGCGCCGACGACATTCAGATCCGCGATGCCGACACCCTGCTTGAGCTGACCGATGCCAGCCAGCGCGCGGTGATCCTGATGGCCGCCTGGCTGGGGCAGGCTCGCCTGATCGACAACCGGATCGTCACGCTCGCTCAGTAGACAGCGGGTAAAAATCGGGCAATACTGCCCGGGCTTTTCTCAGGGCGGGCGCCGTGTCCGCTCTGCTACATTAAGGTTGAAGGGTAGAAGTTATGATGCGTAATATGCTGCAGGGCAAGCTCCACCGCGTAAAAGTCACGCAGGCGGACCTGCACTATGAAGGTTCTTGCGCCATTGACCAGGACTTCCTGGATGCGGCCGGTATTCTGGAGAATGAAACTATTCACCTCTGGAACGTCACCAACGGCAACCGTTTCTCCACCTACGCCATTGCCGCCGAGCGGGGCTCCCGGATCATCTCCGTTAACGGCGCCGCCGCGCACTGCGCCAGCGTCGGCGATATTTTGATCATCGCCAGCTTCGTTACCATGTCGGACGAAGAGGCGCGCAGCTGGCAGCCTAACATCGCCTACTTCGAAGGCGACAACGAAATGAAGCGCCAGGCGAAAGCTATTCCGGTACAGGTCGCCTGATGGCCGCGACGCTGCGCTCAGGCGCAGCGTCGGTATTACCCCTGCGGCTGGTTACTGATCAGCCGCGACATCGTCTCCAGCGAATCCGTGCGTAAGATATATAACCGCTTTAACAGAAACGGATTGTCCCCCGGCTTCACCTTCCCACGCACCGTCGTTACCGCCATATGAAACCCGGCGTCATTCGCCGCCTGCACCGCCGTAGCGTTATAGCCGCCGAAGGGATAGGAAAGGTAGAGAACGTGCGGATTAAACTGGCTCAGCGCCCGGCGCGAGCGGGCGAAATCAAACAGAATATTATGGTAATTGCGACTGAATAAAATCGGCCGCCGGCCGGCGTCAACCCGATGCAGGAAGTGAGTATGCGACTGAATATCAAAGACGTCCTGGATCTGGCGTAGCTCGGAAATGCTCATAAACTGCAGGGATTTCGGATCCCACTTCTGCGGATGGCGCTTAATACGCGAGGAGATAATAAACGCGGTGGCATGGAAACCGTACTGTTTCAGCACCGGATAGGCGTAGCGGTTCACCGATTTCAAGCCATCATCGAAAGTGATCGCCACCGCCCGCGCCGGGAGATTGATTTTATTACGCACATAGCCTTCCAGCTGATACAGGGTCAGCGTGGTATAGCCCTGATCGCGCAGCCAGGTCATCTGATTCGTGAAGGCGCGAACCGAGGTGGTGGTCGACGTATGACGAAAACGGGTGTTCTCTTCATCGCGCAGAATATGGTGATAGGTCAGCACGGGAATACCGTGATCCTCCTGCGCGTCCAGACTACTGACCCACGCCAGCCGGTCGCCAATGCGGATCTGAAACCAGGTCTGATTGAGCCGGTCCTTCAGCTTGCTGAGGATCGGATAGCGCAGATTGTTGGCCAGCGTGCCGAACGGCGCGCTGCTTACCGAGGGAGCGTCATAGAGCGGTGTATCTTTCCAGGTGAGTAAATTTTGGTTACTCAGCGGTTTATTAAGATCCCCCAGACGGTCCTCCACCCGCTGCTTGCCCTGCACCGGCTCGAGATGCCCTTTATCAATAAACCCGGTGCCAAAGCCGAAACGAAACTCATAGTAGTCAGCCGCCGTCGGGACGACTGCGAGGATCTGCCCGGCACGAACATTGCCGACGCTGACCACATGGTTTCCCACCTGCGCCCAGATGACCGCGTCTTCGGTGGTTTGCATATAGCGCACAGCCTTGCCGTGCTGGCTAAGCAGGCTGGCGGAGGCGCTGAATGAGGTCAGGAAAAGAAGCAGGGTCAAAAATCGGGCAAGCATACGCATCAAACCGTTATACCATCAACGGCGGTTATTGTAACAAAAGCGGTATCTGTCCCGCTGCTTAATTTCCCCAGGCATCATGGCGCAACCGGAACGGGGGGTTCTTCTGCTGCTGATGCCACAGGCTGCTCACCATCGGCCCGCCCGCGCTGACGATCGCCTGGCGAAACGCCACGCTGCTTAACGTGCCTCGCAGGAGATACATTCGCTCAAGGAGTGGATAGCTGACGCCGGAGATCACTTCGCAGTGGGTATGTTTGTGGCTCATCAGCGCCGCGGCCCGATAAGGCGCCGCACCGGTTTTGTCAGTGAGAAAAATGACCCCGTCCCCGGAGTCGGTGGCATGCAGCGCATCGCACATCATCCGGCTCAACATATTGCTGCTGAGATTGCGCCAGTAATTGACCGCCCGGCACTGGGCCAGCGGACCAAACTTTTGTTCAAGACGATCCAGCATCTCCTGCGCCAGCTCATCGTGACAGGTAATGACCCATCCGAGCATGCTTCCCTCCTTAGCCAGCGAATAATGTAGCAAGGTGAAGATGACGTATCGGTGATGGGAGTCAAAGATAAGCGGTTAGCGCTTCGCATATTTACTTCAGGAAGCGCTAACCATGATGAGTATCAGCTACGCAGGCCGCGACCGCGCTGAATTAACGACCAGCACAGCAGATAGAAGGCGACAATGAACACCACCAGCACGGCGAAGGTGGTCGCCAGCGGGACGTCGTTGATACCGAGGAAGCCGAAGCGAAAACCGCTGATCATGTAGACGATGGGGTTCAGATGCGACAGCCCCTGCCAGAACGGCGGCAGCAGGGTCAGCGAGTAGAACACCCCGCCGAGATAGGTCAGCGGCGTCAGCACAAAGGTCGGGATCAGGCTAATGTCATCGAAGGTCTTGGCAAACACCGCGTTCAGCAGCCCGGCCAGCGAGAACAGCACCGCGGTGAGGAGCAGCGTCAGGGCGACAAACAGCCAGGAGTGAACCTGGAACGGCACAAAGAATAGCGACACCGCGGTCACCAGGATACCTACGCACAGTCCTCGCGCTACCCCGCCGCCCACGTAGCCGGCGATAATCACATGCGTCGGCACTGGCGCCACCAGCAGCTCTTCAATATTGCGCTGAAACTTGGCGCTGAAGAAGGATGAGGCGACGTTGGCGTAAGCGTTAGTGATCACCGCCATCATGATCAGGCCCGGGACGATAAACTGCATATAGGTAAAACCATGCATCTCACCAATGCGCGAGCCGATCAGGTTGCCAAAAATCACGAAATACAGGGTCATGGTGATCACCGGCGGCACCAGCGTCTGTACCCAGATGCGCATAAAACGGTGGATCTCTTTGGTCCAGATGCTTTTCAGCGCGACCCAATAAAGCTGCATCATGCTGATTCTCCTTTTCGCTCATGCACCAGCGTGACAAACAGCTCTTCCAGACGGTTGGCTTTGTTACGCATACTCAGTACCTGCACCCCCTGGGCGCTCAGCTGCGCGAAGACGCTGTTAATTCCCTGCTCACGCAGAACCTCCACTTCCAGCGTCGAGGTATCGACCAGCTGGTACTGGTAGCCTTCGAGCTTCGGCACCGGGCTTTTTGGCGCGAGGTCAAGAATAAAGGTCTCTGACTTCAGCTTCGACAGCAGCGCTTTCATCGAGGTGTTTTCCACCAGCTCGCCGTGCTGGATGATGCCGATGTTGCGACATAGCATTTCGGCCTCTTCGAGATAGTGGGTGGTCAGGATAATGGTGGTTCCGCGATCGTTGAGATCCTTGAGAAAGCCCCACATCGAGCGACGCAGTTCAATATCGACGCCGGCGGTCGGTTCGTCGAGGATCAGCAGCTTCGGCTCATGCATCAACGCGCGGGCGATCATCAGACGGCGCTTCATACCGCCGGAGAGCATCCGCGCGCGTTCGTTGCGTTTTTCCCACAGGTCGAGCTGTTTTAAATACTTTTCACTGCGGGAAAGGGCTTCTTTACGCTCAACGCCGTAGTAGCCCGCCTGGTTAACGACGATCTGCTGCACGGTTTCGAACGGGTTGAAGTTAAACTCCTGCGGCACCAGGCCAAGCTGGCGCTTGGCATTGACGACGTCTTTCTCCAGATCGTAGCCAAAGACATTGACCTGACCAGAGGTTTTGTTCACCAGCGAGCTGATGATGCCGATGGTCGTGGATTTTCCGGCCCCGTTCGGGCCCAGCAGGGCATAAAAATCCCCCGCTTCGACCTGCAGGTCGATCCCCCGCAGCGCCTGAACCCCGCCGGGATAGGTTTTTTTGAGCTGTTTTAATTCGAGAGCAATGGTCATTAAATATCTCTTCTCGTGTCGTGACACGTCATTAACCCGCCTGACTCACGTTTGCGCTGGACCGGCGCTGACGCCGCCAACGCATCTGCAGCCTGAAGTATCACGGGTTAAGATGGTTTTAAAAAAGGTGAGCTTACCCTATATTAGCGCAACGCACTTACTTGGTTACAGGCCGATAACGTCCATGAATGATATAGATACACTCATCAGCAACAATGCACTATGGTCAAAAATGCTGGTGGAAGAGG
>OHMA01001170.1_pt1 | contig 11643 bp, 14 predicted proteins | sample 1569171 | NCBI WGS metagenome assembly OHMA01 (sample SAMEA3879580, study PRJEB24766) | human gut metagenome | biome: human-associated habitat; feature: feces | place: USA | collected 1985/1987
CACCGCTGTTAAGGCGCTATTGGTTGATTTCATCGGTAAGGCTGAATTGGCGGAGGATGGAACCGTCAAGGGCCTTGATGATGAAGTCAAGAAGTTGGTGGAAGGTAAGGACACGGCTTTTCTTTTTGAGAAGTCCACCGGCACCAAGTTCAAGGGGGCCAAATCCGCTGAAAAGGGTGATGGCGCTGAAGGCGGCATGACCCTTGAAAAGCTGAAGGCCATGACCCCTATTGACCGCTACAATTATTCCGTCAACCATCCTGACGAATACAAAGAACTTTATGGAGGTAATGAGTAATGGCAAACACTTGCTACGATAACTTTTTCCTGTCCAACGAAATTGAAGATCAGTACCAGAGCCACCTTGATCTTCAGCAGTTTTGCACCGTGGACAACAACCTGACCGGCGTTGCTGGTATGGTTCGCAAGATTCACAAGTACAAGGCCACCGATGGCACCGAAAAGCTGGCTATGGGTGTTGGCAACACCAAGACCATTGAAGCCGGTTACACCGAGAAGGAATACCGGATTCAGATGGCCCAGAACCGCTTCCAGTATTACGATGAAGAAGCCATGACCGATCCCATGGTTATCACCACCGGCACCCGTCACGCTGGTACTGATATGTTCAACACCGTCAATGCTGACATTTTCAGCGCCTTCAACGAGGCCACCATGACCATTGTGACCACCGCCCTTGGCTTTGATGCCTTTGTGGATGGTGCGGCCATGCTGAATCTGGAAAACCTTGAAGGTGTGACCATCTTCGGCTTCGTCAACCCCGCTGATATGGCGAAACTTCGCAAGGCCCTGAAGGATGAACTGAAGTATGTGGAAGCATACGCCAAGCAGGGCTATGTTGGCACCGTGGGCGGTATCAACATCTATACCAAGAAGAACGCCGAAACCGGCAAGGTGGTCATTGCCACCAAGGAAGCTGTTACCCTGTTCAACAAGAAGGGTACGGAAGTGGAACAGGAGCGTGAAGGCAACATCCGCCGCAACACGGTTTATTCCCGCAAGTATTACCTTGCGGCCATGACCAATGAAGCCAAGGCGGTGAAGATCATCACCGGTTCCGCCGCTGTCACCGCTGACACCACGGTTTTCAGCGACAAGACCTATTACGCCGCTTCCGGTATCGGCTATGTGAAGGTCACGCCCGGTTCCGGTGACAGCCCCAAGGCCAAGGGTTGGTACGAAATCACGGCGGCGTAAGAAAGGCGGTGAACCCCGTTGCGTGATAAAGCGGTTGCAATGCTAACGGCCCTTGGCGTGGCGGGGGCCGCTGATGATCCGTTGTTGGATATGGTTTTGACCAATGTTCAATGGAGGATCAAAAACCTTTCCAACCTTTCCGAAATCCCGGAGGGGTTGGAAAGTCTGGCCGTTTCTATGGCCGTGGGCGAATACCTGAACATGAAGAAGTGTTCTGGACAGCTTGAAGGGTTTGATTTGGATGCGGCGGTGAAATCCATTCAGGAAGGTGACACCAACATTACCTTTGCCCTTGGTGAAGGTAGTTCAACCCCTGAACAGAGGTTGAACAGCCTGATTGATTATCTGATCAACGGGCGCATTAGTGAAATCTACCGTTATAGGCGGTTGGTATGGTAAATAAGGCCGTGCGAACCGCCTTGGAACGGTTGTGGAAGGATCGGTGTTCTATCTTCATCCGTGAGGAAGTCACCGATCCTGTCACCCACCTGACGGATTCTGAAGAAAAGCCGCTTCTTCAGGATCAGCCGTGCAAGCTGTCTTTTGAAACATTAACTTCAACCAATGGAGATGAAGTGGCAACCGCCCAACAGGTGGTGAAGTTGTTCCTTTCCCCGGATGTGAAGGTTCCCGCAGGATGCAAGATCATTGTCACCCGGCCAAACGATGTGGAACGAACCTTCACCTATTCCCGTTCCGGTGAACCGGGTGTTTTCTCCAACCATCAAGAAATCATGCTTGAACCCTTCAGGGGGTGGGCCTGATGGGAAGATGGGGCCGATGTGATTACCGGGAATTGAAGAAGCTGGATGAACGCCTTCAACAGCTTTCGGAAGTTGACATGGATCGGCTTTGCCGGGATGCCGCCAAGAAGATTGCCCAAATCCTTCTGAATAAGGTGAAGAAAAGAACCCCCGTTGGTGTGGTTCCGCCGTATGCTACGGATGAAGCCAAGGAAGAATATTGGCCCGGTTATCGTGGCGGTTCCTTGCGTGATGCTTGGACGATCCTTCCCATTGAAAAACATGGGGATCAGTACACCGTGACCATCATCAACAATTTGGAATATGCGTCCTATGTGGAATACGGCCACCGGCAAACACCGGGGCGCTATGTTCCCGCCTTGGGAAAGACCCTGAAGGCAAGTTGGGTGAAGGGGCGGTTCATGTTGACGATTTCCGAACAGGAAGTGAAAACCTTGGCCCCGTCCATTCTGAATGATATGTTGTATGACGCTTTGAAGGGGGTGTTCAGTTGATCAACGAAATTATCAAAGGCGTTTCCATGAAGCTGAACGCCACCTTTGGAGCCGGGTACAAAATCTATCAGAATGATGTGGAACAGGGCTTCAAGGAACCCTGTTTTTTTATTGCTGTCCTGAAGCCTGACATTTCCCCGTTGCAGAAGAACCGATTCATGAACCGGAACCCGCTGGATGTTCACTATTTCCCAACCAGCGGGAGAAACAACGCTGAATTGTTCACTATGGCCGGGGATTTGATGGAATGTTTGGAGTTCATCACCCTTCCCAATGGGGATGTGCTTCACGGAACTTCCATGAGTTATGAAGTGCAAGACGGGGTTCTTCACTTCTTCATGAACTACAATTTGACACTTCGCAGAGAAACCGAGGAAACCGCAATGGAAACCTTGGAAACTACTGTGGAGCCAAAGAAAGGGTGATTGAATGGCTACCAGAAAGAAAGCCGCCACCGCACAGGAAGAACGGGTGTTGACCTTCAGGCGTTACGCTGACCGGCGTGATCTCCTGTCTGTCCTTTTGGAAGATGGGAAGGAATACACCTTCGATCAGATTGATGGGCTGATCAATGACTTTATGAAAGGTAAGGTGAAATAATATGGCCCTTGGCGGCGGCACCTTCTTGGTGCAGAACAAGGTTCTGCCCGGTGCATATATCAACATCATTTCTGTGGCGCAGGCAAGCGCCACCCTTTCTGACCGTGGCATTGTCACCATCCCCCTTGCTATGAATTGGGGGCCTGAAGGCAAGATTTTCACGGTGGAACAGGCTGACTTTATCAAGAACAGTCAGAAAATTTTCGGCTATGCGTACACGGCGGATGAACTGAAGCCTATGCGTGAAATCTTCCTTCACGCCAAAACCGTTCATTTCTTCCGCCTTGGAACCAGCGGCGTGAAGGCGGCTAACACCTACGCAACGGCCAAATACCCCGGCACCCGTGGTAATGATCTTCGTACCGTTATCACGGCGAATGAAAACACCACAGAACAGAAGCCGCTGTTCGATGTGGCAACCTTCTTGGGAACCGTTCAGGTTGATCTTCAGGAAGGTGTGGCCGCTATCACCGATCTGAAGGCCAATGACTATCTGGATTGGAAGTCCAGCGGAACCCTTTCCCTGACCGCTTCCTTGCCCCTGACGGGCGGCACCAATGGCACCGTGGCCGATTCCGACTATCAGACCTATCTTGATCAGGCGGAAGCGTACACCTTCAATGCTATGGGTTGTACCGAGAGCAAGGCCACCATCACCGCCCTGTTTGCGGCCTTTGCAAAGCGGATGCGTGATGATGTGGGCAAGAAGTTTCAGGTGGTTCTTTTCCGTAAGCTGGCCGATTATGAAGGCGTTGTGAGTGTCAAGAACGGCCTGACTTCCGACAAGACTTCCACCGCCCTGATCCCTTGGGTTACGGGTGTGATCGGCGGAACGGCGGTCAATAAGAGCGCCACCAACATGACCTATGATGGTGAATATGATGTTGATACCGATTTCACGCAGACCCAGCTTGAAAACGGTATCAAGGAAGGTTCCTTCATGTTCCATCGTGTGGATGAAGCGGTGTGTGTCCTGACTGACATTAACAGCTTCATTTCCATCACGGATGAAAAGTCCAGCGACTTTTCCAGCAACCAGACGATCCGAGTTTTGGATCAGATCGCCAATGATATTGCCGTTCTGTTCGGCAAGAAGTATCTTGGCAAGGTTCCCAATGATGCCGCTGGCCGGATTTCCCTTTGGAACGATATTGTGAAGCACCACACGGAACTTCAGGATATTCGGGCCATTGAGAACTTCAGCGGCGAAAATGTGACGGTTGAAAAGGGCGATACCAAGAAATCCGTGGTGGTTACTGATTATGTGACCCCCGTGAACGCTATGGAACAGCTTTATATGACCGTCTATGTTCAGTAAGGAGGTACAACCATCATGGCAGATAGAACCATCATGAACGCCAAGGATGCTGTTTCCGCTTCCTTGGCTGAATGTTTCGTGACCATCGGGGATAACCGTTACAACTTCATGCAGGCTATCAACCTTGAAGCCAACTTTGAGAAGAACAAAACGGAAGTTCCCATTTTGGGCAAGACCGGCAAGGGCAATAAGGCCACCGGCTGGAAGGGTACGGGTTCCGCCACCTTCCACTATAACACTTCCATCTTCCGTGAGCTGATGAAGCGTTATAAGGACACCGGCGAGGATGTCTATTTTGACATTCAGGTGACAAATGAAGATCCCACTTCTTCTGTGGGCCGTCAGACCGTGATCCTGAAGGATTGCAATATGGATGGCGGCTTGCTTGCCAAGTTTGATGCTGATGCGGAATACTTGGATGAAGATATGGACTTCACCTTTGAAGATTTCGAGATGCCCGAAACCTTCAGCCTTTTGGCCGGTATGCAGTAAGCAGAGCGCCCCGGCCTTACTTCGGTAGGGGCCGGGGCCTTTTTTCGTATCAAAATATAGGAGGAAAAAAAACAATGAGCCTGTCCGCTTTTTTGGCTGAAAACGCCGTTCCCGTTGAGAACATCAAGTTTGTTGCTTCCAAACGCTTCTTGGGTGAGGATGGCAACCCCATTCCTTGGGAGATCAAGACCATTACCGGCACCGAGGATGAAGCCCTTCGGAAGTCCTGTGCCAAGCGTGTTCCGGTTCCCGGCAAGAAGAACCAGTATCAGAAGGAAACCGACTATGATCTTTACCTTGGCAAGCTGGCCGTGGCTTGTACCGTGTTCCCCAATCTGAATGATAAGGAACTTCAGGACAGCTACAAGGTCATGGGCGCTGATGCCCTTCTGAAAACCATGCTGACCCCCGGCGAATATGCCGAATACCTGACCAAGATTCAGGAAGTGTGTGGTTTTGATACCACCATGCAGGATGAGGTTGATGAAGCAAAAAACTAATCTGTGAAGGTGATGGTGAAGCGAACATTGCTTACTATTGCCTTCACGAACTTCATTTGACACCTTCCGCCTTTTATGCTTTGCCCCGCCGTGAACGGGCCTTCATCATTGCGGCCATTGATGTTCGGGTGGAAGCTGAAAAGAAGAAGCAGAAGGAAATTGAACGAAAACAGCGCCGGGGCCGCCACCATTAAGGCCCCGGCTTCTATTCTCCAAGAAAGGTGGTGATCCCTGTGGGAAACATCCGGGCCGCTATTGCCCTTTATGATGGTGTTACCAGCCCCCTTCAGAGTATGCACAAGGCAATGGGGGTTGTGCTGAACACCTTTGAAGCCATGCAACAGGCTTCCGGTAGAGCCGTTGACACGGCGGCAATCCGGGAAGCCCGTGAAGAATGGGCGAAAGCGGGAACCGCCTTTGATACCATTGAAGAAAATATCAGGAACGCCAACAACGAACAGCAGAATTTCAACAATTCCATCCGTGGGGGTAGCAATTCCGCCAACGGGCTTCTGTCCATCATCAAGAAAGTTGCCATTGCCGCTGGTGGTATCGCCGGGATCAATAAGGTGCTGAACATTTCGGATGAATTGGCAAGCACCAAAGCCCGATTGAATTTGCTTGTGGATGATGGCGGTTCCGTTGAAGCCTTGGAACAGAAGATCATGGCTTCCGCCCAGCGTTCCCGATCCGCTTATTTTGACACCGCTTCCGCCGTTGCGAAACTTGGCCTGAACGCCGGTAACGCCTTCGGTGGCAATATGGATCAGGTCATTGCCTTCATGGAACAGGTGAACAAACAGTTTGTTATTGGCGGTGCTACGGCCCAAGAGCAGAGCAACGCCATGATCCAGCTTACACAGGCAATGGCGGCGGGTGCGCTTCGTGGTGAAGAACTGAACTCTATTCTGGACGGTGCGCCGGGTATCGCAAGAGCCATTGAAAAGTATATGGGGATTGCGGAAGGTTCCATTAAGACGGTTGCACAGGAAGGCAAGGTAACGGCTGAAGTGGTGAAGAACGCCATGTTTGCTATGGCGCAGATTTGGGTTGATATGAAGAATCAGGCCCTTTCTATGTTTGCCCCGATCCTGACCAAAATCAACCAAATTGGAAACAGCACCAAGTTCCAGAAAGTGACCACCGGCCTGATCAATGGCCTTGCCGCTGTTGCGAATGTGGCTTCTTCGGCGCTGGATATTCTGATTGCCATTGCTTCTGTGTTCGTGGATAATTGGGGGATCATTCAGCCCCTTGTTTTGGGGATTGCGGCGGCAATGCTGTTGTATAACGGCTATCTGATTGCCAACAATGCAATCACCGCTATCAGCAATGCACAGAAGGGCCTTGCGGCGGTTCAGGCGTACAAAGCCGCCGTTGCAAACACTACCCTTGCCGCTACCGAGAAGGCGGAAGCAATGGCAAAGGCAAGCGCCACAGCCGCCCAATACGGCTTCAATGCCGCTTTGCTGGCCTGTCCGCTGACTTGGATTCTGTTGATCATCATTGCCGTGATTGCGGCCATTTATATGATTGTGGCGGCAATCAATAAGCTGACCGGTTCCACCATTTCCGCAACTGGAATTATCTGTGGTGTGGTAGCCGTGGCCGGTGCATTTGTGCTGAACTGTGCCATTGGCGTTTTGAACGCTATCATTCAGGCCATTTGGACAATCTTTGTGGCCCCGTTCCTTGGAATCGTGGAATGGATTCTGAATGTGTGCAACGGCGGCTTCAACAGCTTTGGTGATGCCGTGGCAAACCTGATCGGTCAAATCATCGGGTGGTTCCTGAACCTTGGTAAAGTTGTAACCACCATCATTGATGCTATTTTTGGAACTGACTGGACTTCTGGCCTTGAAAGCCTTCAAAGTGCGGTTACTTCTTGGGGCAAAAATGAAAACGCAATCACCTTGGACAAAAACGCCCCCACCATCGACTATAGGGCCACCTATTCCGGGGCTTGGGATGCCGGGTATGACTTTGGCCAAGGGATTGATGATAAGATTGGCGGAATGTTTGATGCTTCCGGTTTGGATTCTATGGGGGCTTTCGATTTGAGCAACACCCTTGATGGAATCTATGGAAACACCGGTGACACCGCCGCCAACACAGCGGCCACCGCTGATGCCTTGGATATTGCTGAAGAAGATTTGGCCTATCTTCGTGACATTGCGGAGCGTGAAGCAATCAACCGGTTCACTACCGCTGAAATCAAGGTTGAACAGCACAATGAAAACCACATTTCCAAAGATGCTGATTTGGATGGGATCATGGATGCTTGGGCCAATGACTTTGCTGAAAAGCTGGAAGTTTCTGAAGAAGGGGTGCATGAGTAATGGCGTATAAACTGTATATGGCGGGAACGCTTATGCCCATCACCCCTTCCAAGGTGACGGTGAAGATCAACAACCAGAATAAGACCATGACCCTGATCAACGGGGAAGAAATCAATATCCTGAAGGCCGCTGGCCTTTCGGATGTGTCCTTTGAATTGGTTCTTCCCCAAGTGTCCTATCCCTTCAGCAATGGTGGAGCGCAAAACGCCGCCTATTACCTGTCCTTATTTGAACGGCTGAAGGTGAGCAAGACCCCGTTCCAATTCATTCTGAACCGGCAGAAGCCCGGTGGCGGGATGTTCCATTACACCAATTTGACCGTTGGCCTTGAAACCTATGAAATCACCGATGATGCCGGTGAAGGCTTTGATGTGAAGGTGAAGATCAACCTGAAACAGTACAGAGCCTATGGCACCAAGACCGTGACCGTGCAACCGGCCAAGACTTCCGGGGGAACCGCCACCGCAACGGTTAAGGCGGCACCCCGGCCCACCACAACGGCCCCGAAAGCCGCCACCTATACGGTGAAATCTGGTGATTGCCTTTGGAACATTGCCAAGAAGCAGTTGGGCAACGGGGCCGATTACACGAAAATTTATAATCTGAACAAGGACAAAATCAAGAACCCGAACCTGATCTATCCCGGTCAGGTTCTTACTTTGCCTTCCTGAAAGGGGTGATTCCGTTTGGCAGTTGAATTGTTCATCCAGCATAACAGCACCATTCAATTCCCCGTTGTCGAGGAAGGCGCACGGCTGACCTTGGAACGCAAGGGAACCCCCGGCAAGTTGGAGTTTACCGTTGTCAAGGGGCCGGGGCTGAACTTTGCTGAAGGTGATCCGGTGAAGCTGACTGTGAACGGAACCGCCATGTTCTATGGGTTTGTGTTCAAGAAAAAGCGTGATAAGGGCGGCACCATTGATGTTGTGGCCTATGATCAGTTGCGTTATTTGAAGAACAAGGACACCATCACGGAAGAAGGGCTGAAGGCTTCTGACCTTCTGAAGCGCATTGCAACAGATTTCCGGTTGAACCTTGGCACGGTGGAAGATACTGGTTATACCATTGAAACCATCGTGGAAGAAAACCAAACCCTGTTTGATATGATCCAGAGCGCCCTTGATGAAACCCTGATGAATACCAAACAGCTTTATGTTCTGTATGACGATGCCGGGAAGCTGACCCTGAAGAACATCAATACCATGAAGCTGAACCTTCTGATTGATGAAGAAACCGGGGAAAACTTCAGCTATGAATCCAGCATTGATGAACAGACCTATAATAAGATCAAACTGGCCTATAACGATGAAAAAACCGGTAAGCGGGAATTGTTCATTGCACAGGACGGGGCGAAAATGAACCAATGGGGTGTTCTTCAGTATTTTGAAGAAGTTCAGACCAAAACGGGCGCTTCCGCCAAGGCGGATGCCCTGTTGAAGCTATACGATCAGAAAACCCGCAAGCTGACCATTCAGAACGCTTTCGGTGATGTGCGGGTTCGTGCTGGAAGCGCCGTGGTGGTGGCCCTGAACCTTGGCGATATTGTCACCAACAATTATATGGTGGTGAACAAAGTCACCCATACCTTCAGGGGTGATGAACACATGATGGAACTTGACCTGATCGGGGGTGAATTTATTGCCTAATCCTGTTGAAGTGGTAAAACGGGCGGCGGTGGAAGCTGTGGAAGCCGGGAAACCGGTGAACATCCTGTTTGGAACTGTCCTTTCCGCTTCGCCCTTGAAAATTCAGGTAGATCAGAAATCCATCTACACTTCCAAAATGCTGATCCTGACCCGGAATGTGACTGATTTTGAAGTTGATATGACGGTGAACCACAGCACCGAGGACAAGGGCGGTGGTTCTGGTGCGGCGGCTTATGAAGCCCACAAACACGCCTATGTTGGCAAGAAAACCTTCAAGGTTCACAACGCTTTGGAGGCCGGTGAAAAGGTGCTTCTGATCCGGGTTCAGCAAGGAAAGAAATTCGTGGTTATTGACCGAGTAAAGGGGGCTTGATGATGATTCCGCAAGTTCAGGATGATATTAAACAGGATTTCACCATTGAAACCCTTCCAAGCCGTACTTTCAGGATGAACCACAACAACCTGACCATCATCGGCACCATTGATGAAATCCAAGCTGTGGAACAGGCGGTTTTCCTGATCCTGAACACAGAACGCTATGAATGGTTGATCCATTCTTGGGATTATGGGGTTGAACTTCATAATCTGATCGGGAAAGATGTGGAATACTGTATTCCCGAAATTGAACGCCGGGTTCGTGAAGCCTTGCTTCAGGATGATAGGATCACGGCGGTTCAGAACTTTGAATTTACGGTGAACAAAAAGAAAGTGCTGACTACCTTCACGGTGGTCAGCATTTTTGGCGAAATCAATGCAGAATTGGGGGTTGAAATCTGATGTATGAAGCACAGACCTATGAAGCAATCCTTTCCCGGATGCTTCAGAAGGCGCTTTCTATCAATGGCAATTTGGACACCCGTGAAGGTTCGTTGGTTTGGTGCGGTGATGCCCCCGCCGCCGTGGAATTGCAGAACCTTTATATTGCCCTTGATACGGTGCTGAATGAAACCTTTGCAGACACCGCAACCCGCCCTTATCTCATTTTGAGGGCGGCAGAAAGGGGGCTGAAACCGCAACCGGCAAGCCCCGCCGTGTTGCAGTTGAGCATTACACCAACCACCTTGCACCTTCCCATGAACACCCGCTTTTCCATTGGAGAACTGAACTATTATGTTTCGGCTGACCGTGGAAGTGGTAAATATGAAATCACCTGTGAAACCGCTGGTGAAGCCGGTAATGACTACACCGGAACGGTGATTCCCATTGAGTATGTGGACGGGCTTGAAACCTGTTCCATTTCCGCCGTGGTGATCCCCGGTGAGGATGAAGAAGATACCGAGGTTTTCAGACAGCGTTACATGGATAGCCTGAACGCCCAAGCCTTCGGCGGCAACCGTGCGGATTATCTGGAAAAGGTGAACGCCATTCCCGGCGTGGGCGGTGTGAAGGTATATCGGGTTTGGAACAGCGATTTGAACCCGGCCAAGCTGATCCCGCCCACGGGAACCGACACTTGGATCAGCGGCCTTTCCGGTGTGTCCGAGGAAATCAAGGCGTGGTTGAATGCCGTGTATGCGGCGGGAGCCAATAGCAAGCTGACCGTGGGCGGAACCGTGAAGCTGGTGATCATCAACAGTTCCTTCAAGAAGCCTTCTGAAGCCCTTGTGGATCAGGTGCAGACCGCAGTTGACCCCCTTCAGAACGCCGGTGAAGGTGTGGGCATTGCCCCCATCGGCCATGTGGTGAGGGTTGAAGGCGTGGGTGAAGATACCATCAACCTTTCCTTCGATCTGTACTATCAGCGGGAATGGAGTTGGGATGATGTTTCCGCCTATGTCACGGAAGCAATCAACGGTTACTTCTTGGAACTGGCCCAAAGTTGGGCAGACCAGAATGAAGCCCTTGTGGTTCGTATCAGTCAGGTGGAAAGCCGCCTGTTGGGAATCACCGGTATTCTGGATATTGCCAACACCAAGATCAACGGTGAAGCGGCGAACTGTACCCTGACCCTTGACCACATTCCGGTTTTGGGAACCATTGAGCCGGGAACCATCGTGATCAGCGGATAAGGGGGCCGGGAGCATGGAACGCAAACTGATTGATTATCTTCCTTATGTCATTCGTGATTATGCGGAGTTTCAGGGGATCATGGGGAGCGAACAGCCGGAAATTGAAAAGGCATGGAATACCACGGATGATCTTCTTGATAATCAGTTCATTCCCACCGCTGGAAACATGGGCCTTTCCCGGTGGGAAAAGATTTTGGGGATCACCCCCAAAGGCACGGACAGTCTTGAAGATCGCCGGTTCCGTATTCTGACCCGGATCAATG
>OHMA01001174.1_pt1 | contig 11613 bp, 8 predicted proteins | sample 1569171 | NCBI WGS metagenome assembly OHMA01 (sample SAMEA3879580, study PRJEB24766) | human gut metagenome | biome: human-associated habitat; feature: feces | place: USA | collected 1985/1987
CCTCATGCTTTTCACATAGTTATACAGTCGGATTTTTCGGACAAGCCCTTATGTTTTCAAGGGTTGCAGGGTTATTCACTTATTCACACACACTAATACGACTACTTTTAATATCTTTTATTAATTATATTTATTTTGGCTTTCGCCAAGCAGGAAGGAGTTATTCACATTATGAAATTAATCTGTTCTAAATCAAATCTGCTTCATGGAGTTAACATTGTGTCCAAGGCTGTTCCAACCAGAACAACAATGGCAATCCTTGAATGCATTTTAATTGATGCTTCTGCTAATGAAATCAAATTAACAGCAAACGATATGGAACTTGGAATTGAAACTAAGATTGAAGGAGAAATTGCAGAGAGGGGAATCATTGCATTAGATGCTAAGATTTTTTCTGAGATTGTCCGTAAATTACCGGACAGTGATGTTGTGATCGAAACAGATTCCAATTTTAAAACTACCATTACCTGTGAGAAAGCAAAGTTTAACATTGTTGGAAAATCAGGTGATGATTTTTCCTATATTCCATTTATTGAAAGAAATGAATGTATTTCAATCTCCCAGTTTACTTTAAAAGAAGTGATTCGTCAGACAATCTTCTCAATTGCTGACAATGACAACAATAAACTGATGACAGGTGAGCTTTTTGAGATTGAGGAGAATAAGCTTCGAGTTGTTTCTCTTGACGGACACAGAATATCTATCAGATATATCGAGATGAAAAATCACTATGACAGCAAGAAGGTTGTTGTTCCCGGCAAGACTCTGCAGGAAATAAGCAAGATTATTCCGGGTTCAGCGGATGAGGATGTGGTTATCTATATCACTAACAATCATATTGTTTTTGAATTTGAAAATACTACTGTTGTTTCACGTCTTATCGAGGGTGAGTATTTCAAGATTGACCAGATGCTTTCATCTGACTACGACACTAAGGTTCGCATCAATAAGCGTGAGCTTCTTGACTGTATAGATCGTGCTACTCTTCTTGTCAAGGAGGGAGATAAGAAGCCTATTATCATGAATATCACAGATGGCAATATGGAGCTTCGCATCAATTCATTTATCGGTTCCATGAATGAGGACATCGATATCGACAAAGATGGAAAAGATATTATGATAGGCTTTAATCCTAAGTTCTTCATAGATGCACTTCGTGTTATCGATGAGGAGGAGGTTAATTTATACATGGTCAATCCAAAGGCACCATGCTTCATTAAGGATGATGAGGGCAAGTTTATTTACCTCATTCTTCCGGTAAATTTTAATACAGCAGCAAACTAGGAGATTTTATGAAACAGATAATTACAGATTTAAAGAGAAAAAAACTTGCGGAGGCAACCCATACGACAGGACAAATGCCAAAGGTAAAATATATTGCAGTTGGTTCTGGCGGCGTGGATCAGAACGGTGAAGTTATTTCACCTAGTAAAGAAAGCACATCTCTAAAACATGAGCTTCTCAGAAAAGAGTACACAGCATCTAGGAAAGTATCTGATAGTTGCTATGAATATTCATTATTAATTGAGGCAAATGAACTTGTAGGAGAGTACATATCAGAGATAGCCTTGGTAGATGAAGAAAATGACATTGTCGCAATAGCTACATTTATGGCAAAAGGGAAGGATACTATGGAGGATACATTTTCTATTCAGGATTTATATTAGATAGGAGGATACAGTAAATGGCAAATTTTGAAGTTTTAGAGACTTATAATAGTGAAATTGAAAAACTGGAGCCAACAACACCGGGACATGCTGATGTTTTCAACGCTATTTTTCAGCAACTCATAAATAATGATGCTTTTATAAAAAAAGTGGCAGAACAGCAACTTACAATTATTCAAAGCCATTTAAATAATGAGAATGAACCGCATCAGAAAGTGTTTGATACATATTATCGGCAATTAGTGAATTACACTGATAAAGCAATTGCTGATTTGATAAATGGGGCACCTGAAACAGCGGATACTTTGAGAGAACTGGCTGATTTGATTGATAAAAATAAGGATGTTGCAACAGCGCTTAATGAAGCTATTGGGAAAAAGGCAAATCAAACCGAATTGGATCAGGCAATTTCCGATATTAATACGTTAAACAGCGGTTTAAAGAATAAGCATTACATTAGAATTGAAAAAAGTGATTGGTCCGGAACCTTAGGGGACTTCATACCGCTACAGGATTCCACTGAAAAAGTAATTAATCTGATCGCACATAATGAACTTGACGACACCTATCCTGCTGTACGTGTTGGTCGGGCTGATGCAGATCACGATGGTAATGATATTCCGACCACATATTTAAAGAAAGCCGACGCCAAAACCATGTTCAATACCGGATACCGTCAGGTAAGCAGTAACGAATTTGATAAATACTTCTCCGATACATGGAGTTATGCAGGCGCGGACGGATTATCTATTGATTCCGGAACGTGGCTGGTAAATTATTACTGTTGGGTTTCTGAAAGTTCTGCCGTGGATGTTATATCATTAAAAAGTACCGTCGATCAGGCGATTGGAATCACCGCCCCAAATAACGGAAACGGTGGCACGTGGCTGACCATGCATGAAATAATATCCGGCAAGGCAGTTAACAACTTAAAGTTTTTGATAAAAGTGCCAAAAGCGGTGACGTTCGGGCAGATCAGTACAAAGATAACTGCTATAAAACTGTGTTAAATATTAAATATATAAAACGCAGACCTTAATCCTTATTGTCTGATAAGCTTGTGAAAAAACGTAAAATGAATATGGGACGTTATAATAAGTTGCTGAACCGACTATAACACCTATGTTATCTGAACCATTGCCAGCCATGGAGGCATCGTTGTGTGGACCGCCGCAGATAAAACCGCCAAGAATTGTGTGCCCCTGTGCTATTAAATTATCAATTTCAGTGGTTTTTTCGCCGACATATCCCCAATAGGTATATTTTGGGAAAAATGCTTTGCTTTCATTGGTAGTAACGCCTTCGAACTCTATAACAATGGATTTCACCTTGTTTTTTTTAATAATATTATCAACCTCTGTCTGTGTATAATATTTCTTTAAACCGCTGTTTAACGACAAAAAAGTAACTCCTTTTTTCAGTGAAATGAAAAAGCGTTATATGAAAATTTTTGACAAAAAAAATGAGAAAGTATGACAAAAATTTTGAGCGGCTACAATAGGAAATGGGGGCAGAAATGGGGTTTACTATGAAACGAAAAATAAAATGGAAAGTGGTTGTGGCCGCCGGGGCAGCGGTCATCGCCGTGGGAGTGATCGCAAATGTCGTATTCCGTTATTTCAGATATGATGCGTACAAACAGTATCTTTCTTCCTATGAAGTGGAGAGTGGAAGCGAATTTCAGGCGGCAAAGGATGACAAACCGTCAGTTCCCGGCATGGTCTTGGTTGCGGAAAACGATACATTAAAACTTTATACCAATACAGAAACGACAGAGATCGCAGTCTACGAAAAAGAATCCGGAAATATCACCTATTCCAATCCGGTGGAGCGCGATTCCGATGCGATTGCCGCTGGTGTGAATGCGGCAGAACTGAATGCGACACTGACACTTACCTATTACAATGCGGCGAGAAACAGTGCGACGATGAACAATTATGATATGAGCATCGAAAAAGGACAGTTTACCGCAGAGAGTATTGAAAATGGCATCCGTTATACCTATACACTTGCAGATCTTGATTCGGCAACAGGTATCGTACCGTTGCAGATCACAGAGGAGCGGCTTCAGACACTGGTGTTAGATAAGTTAGACAAAAAGGATGCAAGAACGGTAAAAGCAAAGTTTCGTCTGAAAGACGGCGTCTATAAGCTGAATGAAAAGGCACAGTCCTCGAAAGTCGGAATGGGAAAATTAAATAAACTGTTCGAGCAGGCTGGATACACCGCAGATGACTATGCCGTGGATATGTCAGAGACGGATGAGAAGGAGAATATTTCCTTTACAATCCCGATTGAGTACCGGCTGACAGAAAACGGGCTGAGCGTTTCTGTTCCGACAAAGGAAATCGAGGAGAAGGGTGGAGCCGTGATCTCAAGGATCCGTGTCCTTCCATTCTTCGGGGCGGCGGGGACGGATGCAGATGGCTATATGTTCGTGCCGGACGGATCGGGAGCACTGATCAATTTAAACAACGGTTGTAAAAACGCAGCGTACAGCCAGAATATCTACGGGATCGACCCGGTCGTACAGAGCTATGTTGTGACAGAGTATACAGAGGATGCAAGGATTCCGGTATTTGGAATGAAAAATGGCGATAGTGCATTTCTTGGCAGGATCACAGGCGGCGATGCACTCGCAATCGTAAATGCGGATGTGTCCGGAAAACTTAACAGTTATAATTACGTTTACCCGGAGTTCTGTGTCAGGGAGATCGAACTATTGAATATGTTCGGTGTCAGCGGAAATCAGGCGGATGTGCCGGTACTTGAAAATGATATTTACGATGAAAATCTTACGGTATGTTATTCTTTCCTTTCTGGGGATGAGGCAGATTATTCCGGCATGGCAAAATGTTACCGTAGCCAGCTCATCAAAGAGGGTGTGTTAAAGGAGACAAACGACACTGGAGATATCCCGTTGTATTTAGATGTTCTTGGCGGTGTGGAGACGAAAAAACATGTGATGGGTGTTCCTTACACAGGAATCTCTGCGATGACCACTTACGAGGAAGCGGAAAAGATCTTAGAGGAGTTTTACGGCGAGGATATCACAAAGATCCGTATGAATTACGAAGGCTGGTTCAACGGCGGCATCTATCATGATGTGGCAGATAAGATCAAACTGGTTAAGAAAGTCGGAAGTAAAAAAGATTTTGAACATTTAAGTGATGTCTTAGAGGAAAATGGTGGAGCTTTATATGGAAATGTTTCCTTCCAGAAAGTACCGTATACTTCCAAACGTTTTAACGATGTGCTTGAGGCGTCAAAGTATTATTCCGGTTATGTGGTTGAGCTTGGTGCCGTCAATCCTGCGACGATGCGGCAGACAAGTACCTTAAACTGGTATGACGAGCTCGCATATTATATGATCTCACCGAAGTTTTTAAGCCGCTATGTAGACAAATTTACGGATAAGATCACAAATTACGAGATCAGCGGTATCTGTCTGAGGGATCTTTCGAATGTTTTAGTCTCTGATAAAAAGAGAACCGAGCTGATCGACAGACAGGCAGCAAAACAGATCGTGGAAGCGCAGTATGGAAAACTTGCAGCGACGGAAAAGACGCTGATGGAGGAGGGCGGCAACGCTTACACCTTCGGTTATGTCTCCGACATCATCGACGCACCGGTGGAGTACAGTCAGTTTTACATCATTGATGAGCAGGTGCCGTTTTATCAGATGGTCATTCACGGATATGTTGACTACGCTTCAACACCTATCAATAAGAGCTCAAATTCAGATGAAACATTCCTGCTTTCACTGGCTTCAGGCTCACAGATACACTATGATATGACATACGCTGACGCTGATACGCTTCAGGATACAGAATATGACGACCTGTATTATTCAAACTATGCAGGCTGGACAGATCTTGCGGCTAATCAGTACAAAAAGGTAAGCAGCATACTTTCAGGCGTTTCAGATTATACGATCACAAAGTATGAGCTGAGCGATGACAAGAACGTTCTTACCACAACTTATTCAAAGGACGGAGCTTCAGACGTTGTTATCAGTGTTGATAAGAAGAACGCAACAGCTACCGTAGGCACAGAGGTCTATGACCTTGCAGATTGTATAGAAGGAGGTTTGACAGAATAATGAGCGAAGAGATCAAAAACACTCCTGAAGAGATCGAGGCTGTTAAGGCTGAGGATCTTGAAGATACAGTCGAAAAGGAAAATGACGCTGAGGCTGTTACAGAAGATATTTCAACAGAGGAGATAATCGCAGAAGAGCCTGCCGCTGAGGCAGTCGCTCCTGCACCTGTGATGAAGGAAAAGAAGCACAGACTTTCTTATGAAAAAAGAAAAGGACTTTACGGCTACGGATTTATAGCGATCTGGGCGCTGGGTACTATCTACTTCTTTATCCTGCCTCTTATAGAATCTCTCATTTACTCATTCAACAAAACTGAGGTAACTCAGGGCGGAATGAAAATGTCCTTTATCGGTTGGAAAAACTATGTAAACGCTTTCCGTAAGGATCAGGATTATTCCAAGGCTCTGGTAGCAATGATTGAGAATACGGTTTTGAGAACTCCTCTTATCCTCATATTCTCTATCTTTATCGCAGTTATCCTTAATCAGAAATTCAAGGGAAGAACATTCGCAAGATCAGTATTCTTCCTCCCTGTTATCATCGCTACAGGTCCTGTTATCGACATCATCAACGGTAACATGAGCACAGGCGGATACGCAGGCGGATCTGAGCAGTTCAGCTCAATGTTCGAGGCTGACCTCGTTGACCAGTTGCTGAACTTCCTCGGTATCTACAACATCAGTGATAAGCTCACTGAGATAATAAACTCGCTGACCACCGACATCCTGAACCTTGTATGGAACTCAGGTATCCAGATACTTCTGGTGCTTTCAGCACTTCAGGGTATCCCGCTCTCAGCTAAGGAAGCAGCCCAGATCGAGGGTGCAACTTCATGGGAGTTCTTCTGGAAAGTCACAATTCCTTATATCAGCCCAATGATACTTTCAAGCGTGGTTTATACAATCGTTGACTCATTCGTCGATCCACAGAACGAAGTTATGACGATCGTTCTTAACAAGGCAAGCAACTGGGAGCATGGCTACTCAGCGGCAATGGCTTGGGCATACTTCCTTATCGTAGCAGTATTCCTTGCACTTGTCGTAGCACTTGTTAATAAGTTCGTTTACTATGAAGTAGAATAAGGGGGGATTTAAGTGGCAACTAAAAAAGAAGAAAAAGAGTTCGAAAAAGAACGAAAGGCTGCTATTAAAGCCCGTTATAAGAAGATGAAAGAGGAGGGTCTTGAGAAATATCTCACCCCTGAGCAGATCAGCTATAACAGAAGAAGAAGAGCGATCGGAATGGTTTGGCCGTTCTTCAGATTCCTCATCCTGTTTGGTCTGTGCTTCGTAATCCTCTATCCACTGATATTCATGCTTTCAACTGCGTTCAGACCAAATGAGCAGATGAACGACCCGTCAGTAGTTTGGATCCCTAAGAGCTTCACACTTGATAACATCAAGGACGTTTGGGGAGTAATGAAGTTTGAAGATACTGTTGTAAACACAGTTATCCTTAACCTCGTGGCCTCTGTCCTTCAGGTTATCACCTGCTCTATCACAGGTTACGGCTTCGCTAGATTTAAGTTCAAAGGTAAGGGAATCCTGTTCGGTATCGTTGTTCTTATGATCATCGTACCTCCACAGATCACAACTATCCCACTTTACCTCCAGTATGCTTACTTCAAGCCAGAGTGGCTCGCTAAGGTATTCACGCTTGGTAAATCAACATCGCTTATCAACAGCGGTTGGACAATGTATCTTCCTGCATTGTTTGCAAACGGACTCCGTGCAGGTCTGTTTATCTTCATCTTCCGTCAGTTCTTCAGAGGACTTCCTAAGGAGCTTGAAGATGCTGCATACCTCGACGGCTGCAGCCCACTGAAAACATTCCTTGTTATCATGTGTCCTAACGCAAAGTCTTCGTTCCTGACAGTATTCCTGTTCTCTATCGTTTGGTACTGGAACGACTACTATGTATCATCATCATTCTTCACACAGAACGACACTGTTGCTCTTATGCTGAAGAACCTGAATACAAACCTGACTCAGCAGCTCTTCGACGGTCAGGCGGTATCTGTAAGACAGATAATCGTATGGCTTGAAGCAGGTTGTCTGCTTTCTATCACACCTATCCTTGTTATGTATGTATTTCTCCAGAGATACTTTATCGAGGGTGTTGAAAGATCAGGTCTTGCAAACTAATTTGCAAATAAGCTTATCAAAAGTCCTGCACTTCGGTGCGGGACTTTTTTTTGCGTGAAGCCCTTTTTATGTTCATATATTTAAGGCTTATTAAATTTGTACATATATAAAGCAACGCAATTGTGCATATTGCTTTGAAATGTCAGGTTAATTTAGTACAATCGTGTATAGAAAAAACATCTTTTTTTTGATATAATTACTTTGGGTATTATTGCCCATGGTAAGTTGTTTATAAAAATATTCAGTTAGGAGTCTGAACATGAATATAAAAGTTGATTTAAAAAAGCTTTTTGCTGCCGTAGTATCAGCGATAATGTGCCTCTCCGCAGGGGGTTGCTATCTGCTTCCTGACGAGGAGGAAGTCCTCGATGCACCGACCGTGAAGGCAAGCGATGTTACATATTCCACAGTGACGGCAAAGAAAAAAGACCTTGAAAAGAAGATAGTCGCAACAGGCACTGTCACAGCGGAAAATCAGTATACTCTTTCTTATGAAAAGCAGAGTGGCACAGTGTCAAAATTTTATGTAAAAGCAGGCGATAAGGTCAAAAAGGGTGATGTTATCTGTGACCTTGATACATATGACCTTGACTATCAGATAGAAGAAAAACAGCTTTATCTCGAAAAAGCAAAGCTTAATGTTGATATAATTTATGAAGGCGGCGGCTCCCAGGCAGAGATAGACTCTGCTTATGTTGACGTTCAGCTTCTTGAAAAAGAACTTGAAAAGCTTCAGGCTCAGAAGGAGGATTCAAGCCTGAAATCACCTATAGACGGCGTTGTTTCGTCACTCTCTGACGTAAGAGCAGGCGACAACGTAAATCCGGGTCAGACTATCGCAACTGTTATAGATACTTCGGCTCTTTATATCGCAATACAGCCTGACGACCTCACCCAGTATGATATCGACACAGAAGTGCAGATAAGGATAGGCGAGGATTATTATGACGGTGTTGTTTTTATGACTCCTAAAAAGCTTGCTGATTATCAGGAAGAGCAGAAAGAGGATCACAATAATGTTGACGATACAGGTATAGATTATCAGGCGGATACCATCTATGTTCGTTTCAAGGATACCGCCCCTGCGGAAACAGTGGGTCAGCTTGCAGATACGATACTTGTCCTTGACAGCGTAAAGGACGCTATCGTTATATCAAATAATCTGATAAAAAAGGTTGACGGCACAAAGGTAGTTTATGTGCTGAAAAACGGTGAAAAAACTGCCGTTGAAGTGGAAACAGGACTTTCTACAGGCTCTCAGACCGAGATAAAGTCGGGTCTTAAAGAGGGCGACGAAATTGTTATCAGATAGGTTTGAAAGGATAAGCTTATGTTCACCTTATTGTTCCGTAAAATGCGAAACACCAAATGGATGGTGCTTTGCCTGCTGATAGGCTTTGTTATGGCGTCTGCCATGATGAGCACTATCCCTATTTATATGAACGCTTCTCTGCAAAGAATGCTTGTAAAGGATCTTGAGTCGTTCCAGACAGAATATGAGATCTATCCAGGTGCGTATAATACTAGCTATGGATTGAAAATGGATATCTCAGGCAGTGAGCAGCAGAAAGCTGTTGAGAATTATAATAACAAAGTGGAGGCTAAGTTCAAGGAGCTTGGTCTGCCTGAAAAGCTTGATAAGAAGTATATAAGTGACGAGTATCTCTATGTGCGTTCACTTGCCGTTTCAGATGGTAATTCGCAGGCAAGGTTCACTCTCGGCGGTATGACGGATATCTCTGACCATATCAGCATAAAGCAGGGCAGAATGTTCACTGCAGGCAAGCGTTCAGACGGTGTTTACGAGTGCGTTGCCACAGAAAAAGCCCTGAAAAGCACAGAGCTTGCTATAAACACAGTATATGAGATAGCCGACGTGTTTGATGATAACAAGTCAATAAAAATAGAGATCGTGGGTGTTTTTGACGTTAAGGACGAAAATGACGCATATTGGGCAGAGGGTCTTGATTCTCAGTATACAGCCGTTGTCTTTACAGATTATGACACAATGCTCGGGGATTGCGTTGATACTGGCGTTGTGAATATCACAAAGGCTGTCCATAACTATGCGGTGGATTATGCTTCCATGAATATGACTGACCTTGCAAGCACAAACGAAATGATAGCAAAGCAAAAGACCTATTTTGGTGAAAATTCCATAGGCTTTTCGATGCCTGCCTCAGATATCCTCAAGGACTATGAGAGCCGTTCATCACAGCTCCAGCTTGTTTTGTGGCTTTTGCAGATACCTGTCATACTTATGATAATATTCTATCTCTTTATGGTGTCGCAGCTCAACGTTGAGCAGGAGCGTAACGAGATAGCGGTGTTCAAAAGCCGTGGAGCAAGCCGCTTGCAGATAATGGGCATTTATGCTCTGGAATCTCTCGTACTGGGCGTTCTGACCGTTATAATAGGACCATTCGCAGGCCTTGGACTTTGCAAGGTACTTGGTGCGTCAAACGGATTCTTGGAGTTTGTCAACAGGCGTTCGCTCCCTGTTCATATGACAATAGAAGCTGTCGTCTATGCGGCAATAGCCGTGGCAGTGTTCTTTGTCACAACTATGATACCGATCTTTCCTGCCACAAAAACAACTATTGTTGAGCATAAGCAGTCAAAAGCCAAAAAGAAAAAGCACGCTCTGTGGGAAAAGGTCTGCCTTGATTTTATCCTTGTGGGCGGTTCAGTTGGCTGGCTTTATTATTACAACAAAACTCAGGAAAAGCTTGTTGCAGAGGGTGTAACAGACACCACCGCAACAGTAAACCCTATAATGTTCGTGGCTTCCACTGCGTTTATACTTGGCCTTGGTCTGTTTCTTATAAGGATCTATCCTTATATAATTAGGCTTCTCGCAAGAATAGGCAGAAGAGTGTGGTCGCCTGCACAGTATGTTTCACTGACTAATATCGGTCGCTCCTCAACGGGCAGGGAAAGATTTTTGATGCTGTTCCTTGTTCTTACTGTATCATTGGGCGTGTTCTTTGCAAATACCGCAAGAGCCTTGAACAGAAATGCCGAGGAAAGCGTTGCCTATGGGGTCGGCTGCGACGCTGTTCTTACAGAGCAGTGGTATAGCAGTAAAATAGAATCTGCACAGCAGACCACTCCTCAAAGCGCATCTCAGGCAGCTCAATCAGGCACAAAGCAGACTTCCGAAGAAAGCGACGAAGAAGATACAGAAACTACCATACAGTATGTAGAGCCTGTTTTTGAGCGATTTGAAAAGCTCGCAGGAGTGGAAAATGTCACAAAGGTTTTCAGAAAAGACGACGTGACCATATCTTCAAACAAAATGAACGTTCCAAGACAGCAGACAAAGTCTGACGATGAGGAAAAGACCCGTGACGATTTCCTTGACCAAAGCGTTGACACAAGCTCAGGCAAAAGCTCAACAAGCAATGTCCAGCTTATGACCATAGTGCCAAGCGATTTCTCAAAGGTCTGCAAATTTGAGGACAGACTTCTGCCAGTTCAGTTAAATAACTACCTGAATGCCCTCGCAGAGTACACACCGGGAGTTATCCTCTCTTCAAGCTTCAAGAGCTATGGTCTGGAGCTTGGTGATACTGTAGAGTGTAAGTGGGGCGGAAACGAGCCCTTTGAAGTGACCGTCCTTGCCTTTGTTGACTACTGGCCGGGACTAAGCCCTTATAAAGAGGAGAAAAACGGCGGTTATATGGACTTTGCCGTTATG
>OHMA01001184.1_pt1 | contig 11543 bp, 10 predicted proteins | sample 1569171 | NCBI WGS metagenome assembly OHMA01 (sample SAMEA3879580, study PRJEB24766) | human gut metagenome | biome: human-associated habitat; feature: feces | place: USA | collected 1985/1987
CGACGTGGTTCAGATCCAGCAGCACGTTTTTGGTATCCGGGTCGATAGCCTCCAGAACCTGCTGCTTAAACGCCTGCACGACGGAAGCATCCAGTCGGCGCACAAGAGGTACAATAATTTTTACGCCCTGCTCGGTATGTAATTCAACGTTCATGCTCATCCTCAATAGTGACTGATATCCGTCGACGAGTCCCTTTTTCGGCCGGCGTGTTCTCTCTTTAGCAGGTGATACCCCAAATATCCCGGGCGTAGCCACGTATGGTTCTGTCGCTGGAAAATTCTCCCATCCGACAAATATTGAGTAAGGCCCGACGGTGCCATTGTTCCGGCAGTTCAAAATCGGCCATCGCCTGCCGCTGGGCCTGACAATAACTGTCGAAATCCAGTAAATGACAGTAATGATCGCCCCCCACCAACATTTGGTGAAGCGGCGCAAACAGCTCACGATCGCTGGTGAACAACCCAGACACGAGGGTATCGACAACACGCGCCATAGCCGGGTTCTGATGATAGAAATTATGGTGATGCCCAAGGCGCCGGCTCTCTTCAATCTCTTCCGCCACGGCGCCAAACAGATAAAAATTATCGATCCCCACGGCCTCGCGGATTTCGATATTCGCCCCATCATAGGTGCCGATGGTTAACGCGCCGTTCATGGCAAACTTCATATTGCTGGTGCCGGACGCCTCGGTCCCGGCGGTGGAAATTTGCTCGGAGAGGTCTGTGGCCGGAATGATTTTTTCCGCCAGCGAGACTTTGTAATCTTCGAGAAAAACCACTTTAAGCTGTCCGGCGACCTGCGGGTCGCGGTTAATTTTCCGGGCGACGGTATTAATCAACTGAATAATCAGCTTCGCCATCCGATAGCCCGGCGCCGCTTTACCCGCAAACAAATGCGCCTTAGGCGCGATAGTTTTCCCTGTCTCTTTGATATCCAGGTAAAGCGCGATCACATGAAGAATATTGAGCAACTGACGCTTATATTCATGAATACGTTTGACCTGACAATCAAACATCGCCAGCGGATCGAGGACGATGCCATAGCGTTGAGCGACCAGCTGGCTGAGCGCGGTTTTGTTGGCAAATTTAATGGCCCGGATATTATCAATAACAGCAGTATCATCGGCCAGGCTTTCCAGACTGGACAGCAAGGGTAAATCGGTTGGCCACCCTTCCCCCAGCTGTTGGTGCAAAAAAGCGGCCAGGCCGGGGTTAGCCTGCTGCACCCAGCGTCGCGGCGTGACGCCGTTGGTCTGATTAATGAATTTCTCCGGGGTCATAAAATAGAAGTCGGGCACCAGTTGTTTCTTGACCAGTTCCGAATGCAGCCATGCTACCCCGTTCACGCGATGGCTACCGACAATCGCCAGATTGGCCATACGGATTTGCTTATCGTGATGTTCGTCGATTAAAGACAGCGAAGATAACAGATGATTTTTATCCGGCCAGCGCCGGGCTACCTCTTCAAGGAAGCGATGGTTGATCTCAAATATAATTTGCAAATGACGCGGCAGCAGTTTTTCAAACAGCGTCACCGGCCAGGTCTCCAGCGCTTCCGGCATCAACGTATGATTCGTGTAGGCACAGGTGTTTTGCGTTATCTCCCACGCCTGCTCCCAGGGCAGCCGGTATTCATCGACGAGGATACGCATCAGCTCCACCACCGCTAATGCCGGATGGGTGTCATTCAGCTGAATCGCCACATGCTGCGGCAGGAAAGTAATATCGTCATTAACCTCGGCATAGTCGCGAAATATATCCCGCAGCGTACAGGCCACCAGAAAATACTCTTGCGTCAGCCGCAGCTCTTTTCCGGTCAGCACCTCATCGGATGGATAGAGTATTTTTGAAATATTCTCCGACGCGATTTTATCACTCACCGCCTTGATATAATCACCGCGATTGAAAATATGGATATTAAAGGAGTCAGAGGCCACCGCGCTATAAAGCCGCAGCTTGTTGGTCGTCGTATCCCGGTAACCGGAAACGAAATAGTCATGGGGTATACCGATAATCGTTTTCCAGCCCAGCCACATTGGATTGTAATTGCCATCAACATCTTCGCTGTGTTCAATATAGCCTCCCAGCGGGATCAGGATTTGCTGAGCATGATGTTCGACCAGCCACGGGGAGTGCATGGAATGCCAGTCATCCGGATGCTCGATCTGCTGGTCATTTTGAAAGGATTGGCGAAAAAGACCATATTCGTATTTGATGCCATGCCCGGATGCGGCAATATCAAGGGTGGCCATCGAATCGATAAAACAGGCGGCTAAGCGCCCTAACCCTCCGTTACCCAGCGCGGCGTCGGGCTCTTCGTCAAGAAGGTGGTCAAGATCAAACCCCAGGTCATTCACCACCTGGTGCATCTCCGCCAGTAAATTCATATTCAAAAGGTTATTACGCAGCGACTGTCCCAGTAAAAACTCCATCGACAGATAGTAAACGCGCTTTTTATGCTCTTCACGTTGCCGCGTCTGGCTCAACAAAAAATGGTCCTGTTGAAAATGACGAATGGCCAGCGCCACCGCGTTAAAAATATCGCCATGCGTAGCTTTATTTAAGCTAACACACAATGTGTACTGTAATTGCTGTTCAACCAACGCCCGTAATTCTTTGATATTTTGCGGGTTAATGTCAGGCATGCTGACCTCTCTGGTCTCTGTATCTGCGTAAAAACCATGGCAGGTAAATCATCATTTTTCCAAGTATAGACGAAGATATTTTGCCGCATGGTTTTTATTCCTCAGCACCATTGCCGTTTATAACAAGAGGCTGAATAATTAAAATAACAACCATTTGCAATGGATTGATCGTCACCTTTTCGCCAGCGATAACGCTACAGACATGGCGGGTTTGCGGAGTCGGGAGGTGAAGGTGAAGTGCAGTCAGGACGGCTACAGGTAAAAGCAAAAAGGGGTTACCTTTCGGTAACCCCTTCTTTTATATGGCGGAAGCGCAGAGATTCGAACTCTGGAACCCTTTCGGGTCGCCGGTTTTCAAGACCGGTGCCTTCAACCGCTCGGCCACACTTCCGGTGTGAGGCGCACTATAAACACCTCGGCGGATGCTGTAAAGCACCATTTTGTTCAACTGCCTTAAAAACAAACAATTTTGTGTTATTCGTCTGAATTTCAGGCAGTTCGCACAGAAAATCAGCGCCCCTCACCGCTATCCAGAGGACTATTTTTTAATGTACATGTCTTTGGTGTAGTAATACCCCAGCTTATCCGGCGTGAAACCGCCCACCCTGGGTTTCACTAAATGGGTACGCACATAGTGATAGACCGGAATGGCGGGAACATCCTGCGCCAGCAGATCTTCCGCCTGCTGATAGTATTTGCCCCGGGTCGCCACGTCGGAGGCTTTCGCCGCATTGCGCAGGGCCTCATCGTAAGCAGGGTTGCTGTACTGACTGGTGTTCTCGCTATCCCCGGTACGGAAAGTATTGAGGAAGGTGGCGGCATCGTCGTAGTCGGCAATCCACGCGTAGCGGACGGCGTCGAAGTTATGCGTATGCATGGTATCCAGCATCGTCTTCCACTCCTGGTTCTGTAGCTTCGCCTCGACGCCGAGGTTTTTCTTCCACATAGAGCTGGCGGCAATGGCGATACGCTGGTGCGACTCAGAGGTGTTATAGAGCAGGGTAAAGACCAGCGGATGGCTTTCATCATACCCCGCCTGCGCCAGCAGTTTTTTCGCCTCGGCAATCCGTTTCTCACGCGGCCAGCTTGCGTAGTCCGGGTTATGCAGCGTCACGCCGCCGATATCCGGCTGACCGATCAGCCAGGCCGGGCGCTGGCCCTGGCCAAGCACTTTTCCGGCAATGATATCTTTATCAAGCGCCATATTCAGCGCGCGACGCACACGGGCGTCGTTAAACGGCGGCCGGGTAGTATTGAATTCGTAGTAATAGGTCGCCAGCTGCGGCGAAACGTCCAGCTGGTCGCCCATGGTTTTCTGCAACTGCGCGAACTGATTGATCGGCACCGTATAGACAATATCAATCTCCCCTGCTTTGTAGCGGTTGACATCAGCGGCCTCCGAAGAGATTGGCAGGTAAGTCACTTTATTAATAACGGTATGCGCATTATCCCAGTACTTTGCATTACGTTCAGCCACCAGCCGCTCATTCACCACCCATTGGGACAGCTTATACGGGCCGCTGGTGACGATATGCTCTGGTCGGGTCCATTTATCGGCATACCGCTCCACCAGCACTTTGTCGATCGGTACCAGCGAAGGGTGCGCCAGCATCGCCAGGAAGGCGGCATTCGGCTGGGTCAGAGTGACCTGCAGCGTGGTGTCGTTCAGCGCTTTCACCCCCAACGTCTCGGGTCCCTTTTGCCCGAGGGCAATCTCGCGGGCGTTGGCGATATGCATATTGCCAGGGTAGCTCGCGTAGGGGGAGGCTGTTGCCGGCGAGACCAGCCGTTGCCAGCTCCAGACGATATCCTGCGCTGTAATGGCCGTGCCGTCGGACCAGGTCAGACCGGGGCGTAAATGGAAGGTCCATAACAGGTTGTCTTTGTTTTCCCAGCGTTCCGCCAGTCGCGGCTGGATCGCCCCCGCTGGCGACACGTTAACCAGCCCTTCAAAGAGATCGCTAATGATATTGAATTCAACATCGCTCTCGACTTTATGCGGATCGAGTGACGCCGGTTCACTGCCGTTATTTCTGACCAGCTCCTGCTTTTCCGCCAGCTGGGTGCCCGGCGGCACCTGCGCCGCCAGCGCCCCGCCGCTCATAGCCAGCATACTGACAGCCAGGAGTGTTCGGGTGATGTGATTTTTTTTGTGTAATGTCATTTCCCTTTGCCTTTGACGTACGGGGTAATCCCCCTCTTCCACACTTAGTCGCAGAACTGCCATAAGGCAATATTTTTCAGTGACCTATAAGATTTCGATCGGCTCAGCGACGCGAAAAGCGAAAATATATCGCTTTTCCCTATCTATATAGAATTTTATGCCAGGCAAAAGCGGTAAAAACTAAGTAAAGATGGGTAAAAGCATTAGGGCTTCACGCTTGTTTTTCTTATTCTTTATCCCTAATTACATCTGTCATAAGAGAGTGACTCATGGATCGCATAATTACATCATCGCGTGACCGTTCCTCGCTGCTCAGCACGCACAAGGTTCTGCGTAACACCTACTTCCTGCTCAGCCTGACGCTGGCGTTTTCCGCTATCACCGCCACCGCCAGCACAGTGCTGATGCTCCCTTCGCCGGGTCTCATTTTGACCCTCGTGGGGATGTACGGTCTGATGTTCCTGACCTACAAAACGGCGAATAAACCCACCGGGATTATTTCCGCCTTCGCCTTCACCGGGTTCCTCGGCTATATCCTTGGGCCGATGCTGAACGCGTATCTTTCTGCCGGCATGGGCGATTTAATCGGCCTGGCGCTGGGCGGCACGGCGCTGGTCTTCTTCTGCTGCTCGGCCTATGTGCTGACGACGCGTAAAGACATGTCATTCCTTGGCGGGATGCTGATGGCCGGCGTGGTGGTCGTCCTGATTGGTATGGTCGCTAACCTGTTCCTGCAGCTGCCGGCGCTGCACCTGGCGATTAGCGCGGTGTTCATCCTGATCTCTTCGGGCGCCATCCTGTTCGAGACCAGCAACATTATCCGCGGCGGTGAAACCAACTATATCCGCGCGACGGTCAGTCTGTATGTCTCGCTGTACAACATCTTTGTCAGCCTGCTGAGCATCCTGGGCTTCGCCAGCCGGGACTAACCGCTCCCCTGCTTAACAGAGGCCTCGCTTATGCGGGGCCTTTTTTTTTGCTACACTGCGGCCAGTTTCAGGCGGTATGTGAAAAATCATGTTTATTTTTGAAGGCAACGAAATTGAAACGGATAGCGAAGGCTATCTGAAAGATACCACCCAGTGGAGCGAGGCGATGGCGGAAGTCATTGCCGCGCAGGAAGGGATAACGCTCGCCGTTGAACACTGGGAAGTAGTGCGCTTTGTGCGCGAGTTTTACCTTGAATTTAACACCTCTCCGGCGATCCGTATGCTGGTCAAGGCGATGGCCAACAAGTTTGGCGAAGAGAAAGGCAACAGCCGCTATCTCTATCGCCTGTTCCCGAAAGGACCCGCCAAACAGGCGACTAAAATCGCCGGCTTGCCGAAGCCGGTGAAGTGCATCTAATAGAGGATCGCGAATTTGTCCCAGCTGCGGGTGGGTTGATGGGGCTCGGTTAACACTCGGTCAACCCGCGCGCTGCGCGGCCCCCCGGCTTTAAGCCAGGCGATGAGTTTTTCCACCTGCTCCGCCTCGCCGCAGACAAGCACTTCCACCCCGCCGTCATCCAGATTACGGGCATAACCGGTCACCCCCAGCTGCAGCGCTTCCCGCTGCGTGGAATAGCGAAATCCCACGCCCTGAACCGAACCGTAAACCCATGCCATTGTGCAGATACTGGCCATAATCATCTCCTTTTCGCTCACGCTATACGCTGAGGATAGCAAATTCGCTCAGCGTACATGCTTCGGCAGTAAACCATAATGCTGACGGAAGCGCGCGGTAAAGCGCGATCCCGACTGATATCCGCTGTTCTGCGCAATTTCGCCTATTGGCCGCGAGGTCGTCTGCAGCTGCCCCAGGGCGTGGGCCATCCGCACCTCCTCGACGATCTGGCGAAAACTCTGCGATTCCTGCTGCAGCCGACGGCGCAGCGTGGACTCGCCGAGAAAGAGCATTTTCGCCACCCGCGACACGCTCCATGCCTGCGCCGGCGACAGCATAATCAGTTGCCGCACCTGCGCCGACAGATTCTGCTGCCGCTCGACGAGCAGCGGGCCCGCATAGCCAGCCTCATACAGGGCCAGCAGCAGCCCCATGGTCTGGTGCTGCTGCAGCGCGACGGACAATCCCTCCCGCACCGCCTGCAGAACGCTTTGCCACATAAACGCCAGCTCTGTCGTCACCGGTGCGCAGAGCGAGGTCAGGCGCCCTGGCGGTGGTTCGCTGAGATAACGAGTCTTAAACCTCGTCAGCAGCTCGGGCGTCAGCGATAGCAGATCGGAGCAAAAGAGGCCATTCTCCGGCTGGTTAATCACCTCCAGTTCCACGTCAGCTGGCAAAACAATCAGCTGTTGCGGAGTCGCCAGCACCCGGCTCTCCCCTTGCACAATCACTTTGCTGCCGCGTTTCACCCGACAGAGCGCCGGGGAGAACAGCCGCACGCGATGCAGTCTGCATAGCCGTCGGGTGGTGATCTCCGCCGCGGTTAAGGCGTTATGCTGAAAGTGGATACTCTCCATTAGACCAACCTTTTATTTTAACGCCCGGCCATCGCCGTCAACTGTGCGCTGGCGAGAGCATGGCTGTGTAACAGATAGCCGACCAGCGCCCCGCTGGCCCCGGCATCGACCGGCAGCGTAGGGACATCCAGCGCCCATACCGTAAAGCGATAGCGGTGCGGTTTATCTCCCGCCGGCGGACAGGCGCCGCCGAAGCCGGCATAGCCAAAATCGTTGCGGCCCTGGACCGCTCCGCCCGGCAGTGTAGCGCTGTTTTTATCTCCCGCGCCAGCGGGCAGCGAAAAGACGCTGCTGGCGATATTGACCACCGTCCAGTGCCACCAGCCGCTGCCGGTAGGCGCATCGGGATCCCGGACGGTGACCGCGAAGCTGCGCGTACCCGCCGGGGCGTTTTTCCATGCCAGCTGCGGAGAGACATTGCCTCCGGTACAGCCGAAACCGGCAAACCAGTGCTGCTGGGCCAGCGGCTGCCCGTCACGCATATCATTGCTGCTTACGCTAAACGGCGCGGCCATCGCGCCGCTGCTCACAGCCGCTACCATCGCCACAGCCATGCGGATACCTGTTTTCATCGTCTGCTCCTCGTTGGGGTGAGAAAACAGGGTATGAGAGTCCGCACCAGCTGAATGTGCCGAAGCGCCTGCATTTTGTGCCGAAACGCTCACCTGTGCCTGCCGGGCGAAAGATGCTTGCGCGCGCCAGGTGTGCTAATCTACGCGCCATTTTTCGGTGCCGACATTCCCGTTGCTTAAAGGTAGCCCCATGACAGATTCCCTATTCCCCCGCTTAGTGTTAGCCAAAGGACGCGAGAAATCCCTGCTGCGTCGCCATCCGTGGATATTCTCCGGCGGCGTCGCCCGCATGGAAGGTAAAGCCCGCAGCGGTGAAACCATCGATATCGTTGACCATCAGGGAAAATGGCTGGCCCGCGGCGCTTACTCGCCGTCGTCGCAGATCCGCGCCCGCGTGTGGACCTTCGACCGCAATGAAGCCATCGATAGCGCCTTCTTTGAACGCCGTCTGCAGCAGGCGCAAACCTGGCGTGCCTGGCTGGCCGAGCGCGATGGCCTCGACAGCTACCGCCTGATCGCCGGCGAGTCCGATGGCCTGCCGGGCGTCACTATCGACCGCTTTGGCAACTTTTTCGTGCTGCAGCTGCTCAGCGCAGGCGCCGAATACCAGCGCGCCGCCATCATCAGCGCCCTGCAGAACCTGTTCCCGGACTGCGCCATTTACGATCGCAGCGATGTCGCCGTGCGTAAAAAAGAGGGACTGGAGCTGGCCCAGGGGCCGGTGATCGGTATCGCGGAGGCGGCAATGCATATGGCGACGATGGTCGCCACCCGTTTCTCCATTGTGACCACGCTGCCGCGCACGCTGATCATCGCCCGTCATTTGCTGCACCAGTACGGATTTCATCAACACTGCGCGGCGCTGCACGCCATTGACTTGCCGGTGCTGGCGCTGGAAGACGGCAGCGGCCTGGCGCAGGAGAAAGTGCGTGAGCGCTGCATTCGTGCGCTGAAAGAGGATGGTAGCGGGGCGATTGTCCTTGGCTGCGGCGGGATGGCGACCCTGGCGCAGGAGCTGACCCGCGAGCTGCGGGTGCCGGTGATCGATGGCGTCAGCGCGGCGGTGAAGATGGTGGAGTCTCTGGTCGCGCTGGGCCTGGCGACCAGCAAGCATGGGGACTTAGCGTTCCCGGAGAAAAAAGCGTTAAGCGGACAGTTTCAGTCGTTAAATCCATTTTAAAAGGGGCAGGAGATGGGAGAGAACCAGGAACACTATCCTCGCGATCTGCGAGGTTACGCAGGGGAGCCGCCGCACGCGCGCTGGCCGGGTGGGGCGCGGATCGCGGTGCAGTTCGTCCTCAACTATGAGGAAGGCGCGGAGAATCACGTCCTGCATGGCGATGCGGGTTCGGAACAGTTCCTGTCCGATATTATCGGCGCCGCCAGCTACCCGGCGCGCCATATGTCGATGGATTCACTCTATGAGTACGGCAGCCGGGCAGGGTTCTGGCGCATCCATCGCGAGTTCAGCCAGCGCGGGCTGCCGTTGACCGTTTTCGGCGTGGCGATGGCGCTGGCGCGGCATCCGGAGATTGTGGCGGCGATCAAGGCCGCGGATTACGATGTGGTCAGCCACGGCTGGCGCTGGATCCACTATCAGCACATGGATATCGCCGAGGAGCGCGCGCATCTGCAAAAAGCGGTGCAGGTGCTGACCGACCTGTTCGGCAAACCGCCCACCGGCTGGTATACCGGCCGCGACAGCCCTAACACCCGCCAGCTGGTGGTGGAGCACGGCGGCTTTGACTACGACAGCGATTATTACGGCGATGATTTACCTTTCTGGAGCGAAGTGGCCTGCAGCGACGGCAGCCAGCGGCCGCACCTGATCGTGCCTTATACCCTCGACGCCAACGACATGCGCTTCGCCACCGCCCAGGGATTCAACACCGCGGAGCAGTTTTATACCTATCTGAAAGACAGCTTTGACGTGCTATACGCCGAGGGTGAAACCGCACCGAAGATGATGTCCGTGGGGATGCACTGCCGACTGCTTGGGCGTCCAGGCCGTTTCCGCGCGCTGCAGCGTTTCCTTGATTATATCCAGCAGCACGACAAGGTGTGGGTCTGCACCCGGCAGCAGATTGCCGACCACTGGCGCGAAACCCATCCTTATCGCGGGTAGCTTGTTGCCCCTGATCCTGGCCCTCTCTTCAGGGAGAGGGCTCCGCCCGGTCGCGTCTGTTACACCGGTTTACCAGAATGTAATTTGATTATTGAATAAGCATGGCGAGGAGTACCAGGCACAGCAGCAGCACATAGATGCGCGCATACCATACATCAGGTACCGCAGGGATTGCCCGGCGGCTAAACACTATCCCGGCCCAGCCGGTCAGGACGAGCAGGCCTAAAATTTTCAGGCTGATAAACCCCAGAAATCCGCTCAGCGGAATGCTGTGCCAGCCAATGACGGCATAGGTCACAGCCCCGCATAGCGCCACGGGCAAAGAAAGCGGGTTGGATGCGCTAACGCACTCCTGCATTGCATACCCGTGTCGCCGTAGCAGGGGCACAGTCATGACGCTGCCGCCCACGCCCAGCAATGCGGCGATCGTACCGATAATCACACCGCCGCCGGTGACCACTGGCAGGGACAGGCGACGCCGAGCGCTGCCCGTGAAAAAACCCTTGCGCAACAAACAATCGCTGATGGTTGCCAGCATATAGAGAATAAACAGCGCGCGAACGATATTCTCGCTCAATATCCCCGCCAGACAGGAGCCTACCACCGCCCCAATGGCAATAAACCATAACAACGGAAACAGCGTCTGCGCGGCAAGCCTGCCCGCCCGCCAGTTTCGATAGCTGACCCAGCCGGCGTTAAATATCATCACCGCCGTTGAGGTAGCCACCGCGACATGCATGGCGTTGCCTGCGATCGCCGGCTGCCGGAGCATCAGTTGATAGACAAAGGGCACCACCACAAAGCCGCCGCCGAAGCCGAAAAGCACCGTGGTAATGCCGGTAGTAAAGCCTGCCAGCGCAATAATAACGATCTCATTCAAGAGAGTATCCCCGACCTGAAAATGAGCGAGCAGCTTATACCGGTCGCGTACTGCTTCCCATTTGCGTAGCGCTCAATTACCTTTGTAAATCGGTCAGAGGGAGGCAGGTGTGCGCAACGTAAAAATTGACGAGGTCGATCGACTCGATCGTGATGTGGTGGCGTTAGGTAATGACTATGCGCAGGGATTTATCCTGCCCCCGCACCAACATCGTCGCGCACAGCTGCTGTATGGCGCGACCGGACTGATGTATGTCACTACGCAGGACGGAGAATGGGTGGTTCCTCCGCAACACGCTGTCTGGATCCCCCCTGAAACCGTGCATGCCGTCAGATTTGCAGGGGTGACCACGCGTAGCTTGTATATTGAGCCAGATTGTGTGGCCGCTTTCATTAAACACCGTCGTTGCGAAGTGATCAGCGTCTCGCCGCTGTTGCGCCAGCTACTGCTTGAGGCTGTGGATTTACCACCGTTGTACGACAGCCCACGCGATCGCACGCTGATACAGTTGATGTTACTGGAACTGGCCGCCATGCCGGTCCGCGAATTTGACATTCCGTTGCCGCAGCATCCGGCGCTGCTGGCGCTTTGTCAGGCTTTTTTGCTTAACCCCTCTATCCATGATCCTGCGGCGCGCTGGGCCAGGGCGCTGTTTATGAGTCCTAGTACCTTTCGCCGCCATTTCCTGAAGCAGC
>OHMA01001188.1_pt1 | contig 11498 bp, 10 predicted proteins | sample 1569171 | NCBI WGS metagenome assembly OHMA01 (sample SAMEA3879580, study PRJEB24766) | human gut metagenome | biome: human-associated habitat; feature: feces | place: USA | collected 1985/1987
TGGTAGGGGATGGTTCAGGGCGCAAAGGGCGCATCTTTGCGAGGTTTGTAAAACTTTTATATTATAAAAAAATTAGCGTCTTACTTATATATAGATGGAGTAATATATTTTTTTTGTAAAATGATTATTATTAAACAATAGGGGGGAGACAGAATGTCATACATATTTTCATATGCATTATTAATAGCAGCTGGATTTTGTTCATATAAATTAGCTAAAGAAAAATTACAAAATCATATTTTATGGCCTGTATTAACAATGCTTTTAGGACCAGGAATATTTATAATTCAATACTTAGTAACAACATTTAAGAAAAAGAAAATAGTATAATTAAATTAAAGCTGTAGCTAATATTAGATAAAAAAAATCTAATATGCTACAGCTTATTTTTATGTTCAAGAATAAAAACTTTAATTTATATATGCTTATATGAAGTTCATTAGGCAATAATAAAAGATAAATTTATTTATAGAAAATGTGTATAATTTTATTATTGTGTATAAAGTATCTTAATAATGTTAAAAGTTATCCACAAAATGTGGATAACTTTTAAAAACTGTTGAAAACTTTTTAAAACCTATTGACACAATATATTAGGGTATAAGAAAAATATATAACAAGATAGGGGGTATTGTAGAAAAAACACATAGAATGTTGAAATAAAAAAATCGAACAAGCATTCTATTAAAAAGTTATCAACAATATTAACATAATTGTGGACAAAATCTGTGGATAACATGGCTTTTTACTAAATATAGAAATAAAAACTTTAATTTCAAGCTGAAAAGTTGTGGATAACTTTTATTAAGATATATAATAATAAGAAAATAAATGAATAATATTAATATAAATTGTAATATTTTAAGGAGAAAAGATGAAATATAATAAAAAAATAGTTAAAGCAGAATTTATAAGTAGGCCTAATAGATTTAATGCTATTGTAAAACTTGATGGAGAAGAAATAAAAGTTCATGTGCCTAACACAGGAAGATGTAGAGAAATATTAGTACCTGGATGTACTGTATTTTTAAGAGAAGAAACTAATCCTACAAGGAAGACCCCCTATGATTTAATGGCAGTATATAAAGAAGAAAAACTTATAAGTATAGACTCTCAAATACCTAATAAAGTAGTTGATGAAGCTTTAAAGAATAAAAAGATAAAGGGTCTAGAAGAGTACACTATTATTTTAAGAGAAAAAACCTTTGGAAAAAGTAGGTTTGATTTTAAAATAGCAACAGAAGAAAATAAGGAATATTATTTAGAAGTAAAAGGAGTTACTTTAGAAGAAGATGGATATGCAAGATTTCCAGATGCACCAACAGAAAGAGGAGCTAGACATTTGTTAGAGTTAATTGAAGCAAAAAAACAAGGCTATGGAGCAGGTGCTATGTTTTTAATACAATTAGAAGCTGTTAATAAATTCTCTCCAAATGATATAAGAGATAAGGAATTTGGAGAGGCTTTAAGATTGGCAAAAGAAAACGGAGTAGATATTTTTGCATATAATTGTATAGTAACTGAAGATGGAATAGAAATAAACGAACCAGTAGAAATAATACTTTATTAATAAATTGCGAAGCAATTTATTTAGTTAAGGGTCTTCGGACGGTTAAGTTTTTTGAACAGCGCTTCGCTAATTAATCACTTTACCTTGGCCTTTAGGCCCTTAACTTTTATTTTCATTCGCAGTTTATTTCGATTCCTCTCTAATTATGCTAATTTTTAAGTTTCCATCTTTATAAGAGATTTTAGCGGAGTTTATCATCATACCAACTAATGTAAGCTCAGAATCAAATTCACATTCACCACCAAGATTCCAATAATAATTTTCAACTTCATATTGTCTTGGCGTATTTAAAATATTAGCCAAAGACTCTAATTCATCTTTTGAAATACTATCAACTTGTCCATAAATATTAAAATAAGAATTTTCATTATCAGAGCTTAAATCAATATGAACATCAACAGTTCCTAGCTTATAAAAGTAAGCAATTAATTCATTAATAATCTTAATGTTTTTTTCAATTTTAAATTTCATAAGTTTAGATCTCCTTTTTAAAGGTAGTTATTAATGGAATTAATATCATTGCAACAAAACCTCCAGCTAAACCATTATTATAAAGATTAAGACCACCATGTAAATACCCTATATTTGTAACTATATTAACATGAATTATACCAGCTAAAACACCATATTTCCAGCCAAATTTCCCGCAAATAGGAGCAAGAGTAGTAGAAAATAATATAGATAATAATAAGGAAGGTGAAGTAACTTCATTTACATTAAATATAGCAGCAATTGTAGCACCAATAATTATAGGAATAGTATTTTTAATATTCTTACCAAAGCAACTAAAACCTATTATAGTAAAAATTCCACATATGGTAGCCCCATTTAAATCACCACCGATTAAAATAACAAAGCAAGTTGCTAAAATACCTAAAATCCCCATGTTTATATAGGTAGTTTCTCCAAAAACAATATAAAAATCACTTATTAATCTACCAGTTTGTTTATTAATATTAGTAAGGTTAGTTTTTTTATTCTTACCATAAATAACTCCAATAAGGATTAAATAAAGGCAACAAATTATAATAAGGATAAATAGAATTTTATTTGATCCAGTATGCCAAATAAGTCTAGAATCTAAATCTATACCAAAGCCTCTCAACATTGACATTAATAATGTTGCAAGTAGTCCACTAGCAAAGCCTATATTATATAAATTGTAACCATTATGAGCCTTAATACTGTGTGAAGCTATAGGTGGTAATACAAATCCAACGGCAATACCAATTAATATACCTAATATTATTGGGATAGGGCCTGTTATATTGTTGCTAAAGCTAACTTGACTTACTACAGGAGAAAGAGAAGTACCTAATAAAGCAACTAATATATAATTAAGAAAAGGTTCTTTTTGATATTTAGAAAATAAATATACACCTAGAATTATAGGCCATATATTGAATATATTTTTACCTAAAAATGAAAAACCAGTCATAAGCCATAAAGACATTATAGTTGATCCATTAGGTTTAATTCCTATAATCATTAAAAGTAATAATGATAATAAGCTTGTTAAAGCAGCATTTACTAAAGCAGCACCAATTCCGCCAACTGCCATATAATCAGTAATTAATATATCGGATGATAATATTATAGCTTTTAGCCCAGAAAAAATTTCGGAAGGTGTATCTAAACAAAAAGCAAATACAATAAAAAATAAATATAAAATGGAAAGGATTACATAGGGGGGATAATAATTTTTTAATAACTTCATTCAAACACCTCATAAGTCATAATCAAAACTAAAATTTGATTAATCGATATTAAATATATTTTATCAAATAATTGTTAAGATTTATATAGAATGTGTTAAAATTTATGGCATTTTAATATAAACTTCTTTAAAATTTAATTTAAAATAGTATAATAATACTTATAAATTTAGTGATAGGGGTGTTTTAATGGAGATAAAAAAGCATAAGACTGTGCCTGAGATTAAAGGACTTCTAAGAAGCCATGTAGTAGAAGTACCATCTTGTATTAGAGATTGTTCAGGAATAAAAATATTTGGAAAAAGAATAAAATCGTTATTATTTACAACTGATGTTGCAATTATAAGAAATACAAATGCAGATGCAATAATAGCCGTATATCCATTTACTCCTCAACCGTTAATAACATCAGCATTAGTTATGGCGGCGGATGTACCAGTTTTTTGTGGTGTTGGAGGAGGAATAACTCAAGGAAAAAGAGTAGTAAATTTAGCATTAGATGCTGAGTTTAAAGGAGCTATGGGAGTAGTTGTAAATTCACCTACGTCAAATGAAGTAGTTTCAAAGATAAGAAAAACAATAGATATACCTTTAATAGTTACAGTAGTTTCAATTCATGAAAATATAAGAGAAAGAATAGAAGCAGGGGCAACAATATTAAATGTTTCAGGGGGAAAAAACACTCCAGAGATAGTAATGAAAATAAGAGAAGAGTTTCCTGACTTCCCTGTAATTGCTACGGGAGGACCTACTGAAGAGACTATAAGAAAAACAATTGATGCAGGGGCTAATGCAATCACTTATACACCACCAGCAAATGGGGATACTATGAGTGGTTTAATGGATAAATATAGAAGTTTATAATTAATATGGAATAAAGATTAAAATATGGTTGAATAATTTTAGTTATATGGTATCATATTATTAAACATGAACATACAATATAGAAGCTAATAGAATACCTATGTTAGAGGAGCTATTTATAAAGAGTAGTAAATAGGAGCTGGCGAGCTAAGATGATTTATGAAAGGTATAATGGCCGAAGAAATAATTTATGTAAAAAGTTATTTCTGGGTATACATATAATATATGTATAACTGTCACGGAAGTGGAGTGCTAAAAAGGTGCGATTATAAAATTGTTCAATTTTGTTTATTGAATTTATTTTAAAAAAATTGCATTTTAAATAAGCATAACTACCATTATAGGTTTTTCTATAGTGGTAATTTTTTTATGTTTTTTTAATATTAAAAGAGAAGTTAGAACTTCAGAGTTAGCAATTTTCAAAAGTTTTAAAATTAATTGTTAAGGAGTGGCTACTAACTAAATTAAGCGGAGGCAATAGCAATGAAATTATTTGGGGCAATGGAAATTAGAGAAAATGAACTATTTATTGGGGGAGTTAGTTCAACAGAATTGGTGAATAGATTTGGCTCACCATTATATGTAATGGATGAAAGTCTTTTAATAGATACATGTAAAAAATATTATAGAGATTTTAAATGTTTAGAAAATAATAATAGAGTAGCTTATGCAGGAAAAGCATTTTTAACAAAGGCAATGTGTAGACTTATATGTGAGCAAGGTCTTTATTTAGATGTTGTATCAGGGGGAGAGTTATATACAGCTTATAAAGCAGATTTTCCGTTAGATAGAGTATATTTCCACGGTAATAATAAAAGTATAAATGAAGTTGAATTAGGTGTTAAGCTAGGAGTTGGAGTATTTGTTGTTGATAATTTAGATGAAATGAAAAGACTAAATGAAATAGCTAAAAGATACAATAAAAAGCAAAATATTTATTTAAGATTAACACCAGGAATAGAGGCTCATACTCATGATTATATAAAGACAGGTCAAATAGATTCTAAGTTTGGTTTTGCTCCTGTTGGAGAAACTATAATGGATGCTGTGAAATTAGCTTTAGACTGTGAAAATCTAGAATTAAGAGGATTACATTGTCATATAGGATCACAGATTTTTGAAATACAACCATACGAAGACGCAGTTGAAGTTATGCTTGGATTTATAAAAGAAATAAAAGAGGAGACAGGACATATAATACCTGAATTAGATTTAGGGGGTGGATTTGGTATACATTATACCGATGAAGATAAACCAAAAGAAACAAGGGATTATTGTACTTCTATTTTAAATAAAGTTGATGAAGTATGTGAAAAACTAAGTATAGAAAAACCTATATTAACAATAGAACCAGGTAGGTCTATAGTGGGAAATGCAGGTACTACTCTTTATACAATTGGAGCGATTAAGGAGATTGAAGGAGTTAGGACTTATGTTTCAGTAGATGGAGGAATGACGGATAATATAAGGCCTGCATTATATGGAGCAAAGTATGAGATGGCTATAGCAAATAAAATTACAGATAAATGTAATAATAGAGTTGCAATAGCTGGTAAGTGCTGTGAATCAGGAGATATTTTTGTTAATGATATTTGTATTCAAAATCCTAGTATAGGAGATATATTAGCGGTATTTTCAACAGGTGCATATGGATTTTCAATGTCTAGTAACTATAATAAAAGTCCAAAAGCAGCAGTTGTATTTGTAAAAGATGGAGTGGCTAGAGTAGTATCAAAGAGACAAAGCTATGAAGAACTTTTAGCACTTGAAGTTTAAATTCTGTTTAAAATATAGTAAAGCTATATCAAAATATTTTTGGTATAGCTTTTTTTTGTAACAAAACTGACATAATAATGATATATAATGGAGAGTAATACTATTAGTTATTAATTAATTGTGATATACTTATAAAGCAGTTATTAAAGTTAAAATTAAAAAACTTTGTTAGTAAAAACTTTATGTAGTAAGGCTTTAAATTAAGGTTGTTTCATGATTTTAATATTTAATAATGGAAGTTATGAAAGGTGGATTTAGCAATCAGTGCTAGCTGTTATGAGTAATAAAAAATTTATAGTAGATAGAATAGAAAATAAATCTGTTGTTTTAGAAGATGAGAAACAGGATATAATCTTAATAGATATAAATTTATTTGATAAACAACCTAAGGATGGCGACGTAGTGATAATGCACAATAATTCATTTTATGTAGATAAAGATGCTACAAAACAAAGAAAGAATAAAATTAATAGTTTAATGAAAGGTATGTGGGAATAGTGAGTCAAGGAACAAAGAAGTCCAATTTCTTTAGTGACTGGATTGTACCTATAGTAATAGCTGTAATATTAGCCATATTAATAAATAGATTTTTAATATTTAAGGTTAAAATTCCATCAGAATCTATGGTACCGACATTAAATGTAGGTGATAGATTATTTGTTACTAGAGTTTATAATCCAGAAAATTTAAAAAGAGGAGATATAGTAGTTTTTTATTCAGAAGAAAAAAATGAAGATATGATTAAAAGACTAATTGGTTTACCAGGAGATAAGATTGTAATTAAGGATGGAACAGTAATTGTAAATAATGAAACATTAAAGGAAAATTACATAGGAACAGCAGATAATTATAATGGTGAGTTTATAGTGCCAGAAGGAAAGTATTTCTTTTTAGGAGATAATAGATATTGGTCATTAGATTCTAGGTACTGGGAAGATCCATATATTGATGCAAGTGAAATAAAGGGGAAAGCTCAAGTAAAGGTATATCCATGGAAAGACTTCGGAAAAATAGAATAAAGAGCTTTATAAATTGAATTCTTAGTTTTAACTGTAGGGTTAACTCATTTAGAATGTTAGAATTCATTATCTAGAAACGTGACATTGTTATATTAAATTTAGGTAATTTGGATTATTACAATGTCTAGATATCAGATAAAAGACTTTAGAGTTAGTAGGAGATTTTAAAAGTATGAATAATGATGTAAACAATAGAAAAGATGGAGAAAAAAAGAACAATAATAAAAAGTTTTTAATAATTTATGCAGTAATAGCATTCCTATTTTTATACTCATTTTCAACAGCAAAGGAAATGTTAACGACAAAAGAAATTTCTTATAATGAATTTGTCCAAATGGTTGAAAATAAGGAAGTTAAAGAAGTTACAGTTGATGGAACAGCACTTGTAATCACACCACAAGATTCAAGTGAGATGAAAGGTAAAGTCCTTTACACTGGTAATGCAGATAATCCAGATTTAATAAAGTTATTACTAGATAATGATGTTAAATATTATCCACAAATAACAAAACAACAATCTGTATTTATGGATTTCATAATACTTAACGTATTACCGTTAGTATTAATGTTCTTCTTAGTTAGATTTGTATTTGGAAAAATGGCTAAGAAAATGGGCGGCGGCCCAATGGGAATGGGCATGGGTAAAAGCAATGCCAAAGTATATGTTGAAAAAGATATAAAGGTTAGTTTTGAAGATGTTGCAGGGCAAGATGAAGCTAAAGAATCATTAACAGAGATAATAGATTTCCTTCATAATCCTAAAAGATATACAGAGATAGGAGCTAAATTACCTAAGGGTGCGCTTTTAGTAGGGCCTCCAGGAACAGGTAAAACTCTTATAGCAAAAGCAGTTGCAGGTGAAGCAAAGGTACCATTCTTATCAGTTTCAGGTTCAACATTTGTTGAAATGTTTGTTGGTATGGGTGCAGCTAAAGTAAGAGACTTATTTAAAGAAGCAGAAAAAATGGCTCCTTGTATTATATTTATAGATGAAATTGACTCTATAGGTAAGAGCAGAGATAATCAAATGCAAAGTAATGATGAAAGAGAGCAAACTTTAAATCAATTACTTACTGAAATGGATGGATTTGATACATCTAAGGGAATAGTTATCTTAGGTGCTACAAATAGACCAGAAATATTAGATAAGGCACTTTTAAGACCAGGTAGATTTGATAGAAGAGTTATTGTTGATAGACCTGACTTAAAGGGAAGAATTGCAATATTAAATGTTCACTCTAAAGATGTTAAAATGTCTTCAGAGGTTGATTTAGAATCAATTGCAAAGGGAACTCCAGGTGCTGTAGGAGCTGATCTTGCTAATATAGTAAATGAAGCAGCTTTAAGAGCAGTTAGAAGTGGAAGAGAGTTAGTTATTCAAGAAGATTTAGAAGAAGCAGTTGAAGTAATAATTGCTGGTAAAGAAAAGAAGGATAGAATACTTTCTAAAAAAGAAAGAGAAGTTGTTGCATTCCATGAAGTTGGGCATGCGCTTGTTGCTGGACTTTTAGAAGGAACAGATCCAGTTCATAAAATAACTATAGTTCCTAGAACAATGGGTGCATTAGGTTATACAATGCAGCTTCCAGAAGAAGAAAAATACCTAGTTTCTAAGGAAGAGTTAATGAATCAAATAATGGTTATGCTTGGTGGTAGAGCTGCAGAAGAAGAAGTATTTAATCTTGTATCTACAGGGGCTTCTAATGATATTGAAAGAGCAACTCAAACTGCAAGAAATATGGTTACTATTTATGGTATGACTGATAATTTTGATATGATGGCTTTAGAATCAGTTCAAAACAGATATTTAGATGGTAGAGCAGTTAGAAATTGTAGTGAAGAAACATCAACTTTAGTAGATAAAGAAGTTTTATCTATAATAAGAGAATGTCACCAAAAAGCAAGAGAAATATTAAGGGAAAATAGAGATTTATTAGATAAGATATCTGAATATTTATTAGATAAAGAAACAATCTTCGGAGATGAGTTCTTTAAGTTTGTGTATGAAAAATATCCAGAATTAAAGATAAAAAGAGAAGAAGAAAAGAAAAGTAGAGAGCTTGAAAATAATGAAAAAGCTTCTGAAGAGGTAGTAACTGAGGTAGAAGAAGAATTGCAAGATAAAAAGGTTGCACAAGAAGTAATCGAAGCAGTTGAAAAAGAAGAAGAAGCCATTATGAAAGAAGCATCTATTGAAACTGTAGAAATATTAGATATGGACAAAGAAGAAGCTAATAAAGAAGATTCAAAAGATAAATAAGAATTTATAAAGATAAGGGGTTAAGACGGTATATCGACTTAACCCCTAATGTTAGTTAGAAGTTAATATATAACTACTAACAACTAACTAATCAAAGGAGTGTGTTGTTTTGAATAAATTTGAATTTTTACAAGAAGAACAAAATCTAGAGGTAACTTTAGAGTTATTAAGCAAAGAAATATTAAATTACATACAAAAAAGAAAAGATGTTGCAGATTATATATTAGAGTATAGAAAAAAATTCATAGAAGAATACAGAGATGATGAAGATAAAGTAATGGAATACTTCGATCATGAGAGATACGTTAAGGAAGAAATGTATAGAACTATAGATAGAAAGTTAGCAGAATTTACAAAGTTAAAAGAATCACCTTACTTTGGAAAAGTTAATTTTGAGGATAATGGTTATGCAGAACAAATATATGTTGGTAGATATGGTTTAACTCCAGAAGGAAGCTTTGATGCAGCTGTGGTAGACTGGAGAGCTCCGGTAGCATCATTGTTTTATAAAGGAACATTAGGTGAAACAAGTTATAAATCACCAGATGGGGAAGTGCCAGTAGATATATTAGCAAGAAGACAAATAATGATTAAAAAAGGTAAATTAGAGGGATTCTTTGATTCAGATGTTGATGTAAAAGATGATATTCTTCAAATGATTTTATCATCAAATGCTGGTGAAAAACTTAAAGATATAGTTATGACTATTCAAAAAGAGCAAGATGAAATAATAAGAGAAGAAAGAATGAAGGTTGTAGTAGTTAATGGAGTTGCTGGTTCAGGAAAAACTACAATTGCCCTTCATAGAGTTGCATATCTTTTATATAATTTTAGAGAACAATTAGGAGATAAAGTGCTAATATTAGGACCTAATGATATCTTTATTGATTATATTAGAGATGTACTTCCTACATTAGGAGAAAGTAACGTTAATCAACAAACATTTGCTCATTTTGCAATGAATGAAATAGGATTAAATGAGTCTGTAGTTGATTTTACTGCTTATTTAGAAGAAGTTTTAAAAGGAAATGAAGAAGTTATTAATGAAATTAAGTATAAAGCTGGAGAAGAATTTATAGCTGTTTTAGATAAAAAGTGTGAAGAGTTAGAAAATAATTACTTTGAATTTGAACCAGTAAAATTCTTTGATGAAGAGGTAGTTTCATTAGATGAAATAAATGAATTATTTGAAAAGCACTATAAATACATGCCTTTATTTAGAAGAAGTCAAAAGATTAAGAGAGTTATTATTTCAAAGCTAAAGGATAAGAGAGACGAATTAGTAAGAAACTTAAATGCAGAAGTTAAGGATAAGCTTGCTAGTCTTTCAGAAGAACAATTAGCTATTGAACAAAATAATATAGAATTCCAAAGAAGATTAAGAGTTAGAGAAATTGTAGGAGAACTTATGGTTCAAAAGGATAATTTAGCTCATTGGATAGACAATAAAAATATAGTAGATATTTATAAAGAATTTACTAATACTGAGCAGTTATCATATTTAGATTTACCTGCAATTCTTTATATGATGATTAAGCTTGATGGTAAAAAAACTAAACATGATATTAAACATATAGTAATTGATGAAGCGCAAGATTATAGTATGTTACAATTCATAGTATTAAAAGAATTAACTGGTTGTAGAAGCTATACTATTGTTGGAGATGCAAATCAAAGACTAATAAAAGTAGAAGAAGAGCCAGCAATGCTTAAATTAAAGTCTCTATTTGGGGGATTTGTTAAGAATTATGCTTTAAATAAGAGCTATAGATCAACATTCCAAATAATGGAGTATGCAAGTAAGCTATTAGATGAAAATGCAATAGTTCCATTTGTTAGAAAAGGTAAATATGATGTTGAAGAAGTTAATATTAATGATAAAGATGATTTAATTGATACTATTTTAGAAACATTAGAAGATTATGATGATGAAAATTATGATAATATTGCAATTATAACAAAGGATAAAGAAGACCTTAAGAAGATAGCACCAGAGCTTAAAAAGTTTACTAAGCTTTTAGCTTTTGATAGAGAAGAAGTTATGTATAGAGGTGGTAAAGTTATAGTTCCATCTTATTATGCTAAAGGATTAGAATTTGATGGAGTTATAATAGTAAACTTTGATGATAAGACTGATGATTTAGTAAAGTATATTATGACAACTAGAGCACTTCATAGATTAAAAGTGATAAATTATAAATAATTGAAAAAAAGCTGTATTTTAGACAAAATACAGCTTTTTTTATAAGTTTTACAATCGGACGTTTAAAGTAAAAAAAATAGTTTTAAATTTA
>OHMA01001189.1_pt1 | contig 11496 bp, 8 predicted proteins | sample 1569171 | NCBI WGS metagenome assembly OHMA01 (sample SAMEA3879580, study PRJEB24766) | human gut metagenome | biome: human-associated habitat; feature: feces | place: USA | collected 1985/1987
ATTCCCATTGCTATACCTATGTCTGCTTGCTTTAATGCTGGAGCATCATTTACACCATCACCTGTCATAGCAACTATTTGTCCCTTTTCCTGCCATGCTCTTACTATTCTAATTTTATGCTCTGGAGATACTCTCGCATAAACAGATATATGTTCGATATTTTCCTTTAGTTCCTCATCTGACATTTTATCTATTTCTAATCCTTCGATTGCCCTATCTCCATCCCTTAGTATTCCAATTTCTTTAGCTATTGCTGATGCTGTTATCTTGTGATCACCAGTAATCATTATTGGTTTTATACCAGCCATTATACAATCCTCAACAGCTTGTTTACTTTCTTCTCTTGGTGGATCAATCATTGAAATTAACCCTATAAAAGTATAGCTATATTCATCATCTAATGTTAATTCTTTAATCTCATCTAATTCTTTATATGCAAATGATAATACTCTTAACCCAGACTCTGATAACCTTCTATTAACATCTAATATTTCTGATTTATCACTATCAGTTAATTCTCTAACACCCTCTGAAGTCATTATAAATTTAACTCTATCTAAAATAACATCTAAAGCGCCTTTAGTAAACATTACATTTTTATTATCAATTTTATGCAATGTACTCATTAGTTTTCTATCAGAATCAAATGGAATCTCAGCTAATCTCTTATATTCATTTCTTAATTCTAATTCATTTATTAAAATATCGTGTCCTAAATTTACTAATGCAACTTCTGTTGGATCTCCAATTTCTTTTCCATCCATTGATGTTGAATCATTACATAAAATAGAATTTTTAATTAAATATTCTTGAACCTTATTATTTAATGAAACTTCACAACCATTAATTAATTTACCATCAACATATATTTTTCTAACAGTCATTTTATTTTGAGTTAAAGTACCTGTTTTATCTGAACATATTATAGAAACTGAACCTAAGCCTTCAACTGCTCTAAGCTTTTTAATTATTGCATTTTCTTTAGCCATCTTTTGAGTTCCTAATGCTAAAACAATAGTAACTATAGAACTTAAAGCCTCTGGAATAGCAGCAACTGCTAAAGCAACAGCAAACATCAATGAATCAAGGACTGGCATATTTCTATATAAAGATAATCCAAATACAATTGCACATATAGCTAATATTATAATAGCAAGTTTTTTACTAAAATCGTCTAAGCTAACTTGGAGTGGAGTTTTCTTTTCTTGAGTTTCTTCCATAAGAGTAGCTATTTTACCTATTTCAGTTTTCATTCCTGTACTTGTAACTGCTACTAAAGCTCTACCATAATTTACTAACGAACCAGAGAATACCATATTTTTTTGGTCTCCCAATGCTACTTCTTCACTATCTATTTTATCAATTATTTTATCTACACTTAAAGATTCTCCTGTAAGTGAGCTTTCATTTACTTGTAAAGAATAACTTTCAATTACCCTACCATCAGCAATTATTAAATCCCCAGCTTCTAAAACCAAAATATCACCTGGAACCACATCTCTTGATTGAATTTCTATCTTCTTACCATTTCTTATTACCTTTGCACATGGTGCTGATAAAGCCTTTAATGAATCTAAAGATTGTTCTGCCTTAAAATGTTGAACTGTACCTAATATGGCATTTAAAATTATTACAGTAAATATAACAATAGTACTTTCTACATTGTTACTTAGCATAGAAATTATTCCTGCTGCAATTAAAATAAATATTAATAAATCCTTAAATTGACTGAAGAATACTTGAAGTATACTTTTTTTCTTTTTTTGATTCAATTCATTAAACCCATATGAATCTAAATTCTTCTTTGCTTGTTCATTACTTAATCCTTCTTTTGATACATTAAACTCCTTTAATGTATCTTCTGCAGTTTTACAAAAATACTTTTTCATAAAATCCTCCTTAATTTAATAATAAATTTGGAAACTTTTTTATTTATTAATAAAAAAGAGACCCTTAATATAATCCTCAAACTTAAGTAAAATAACTTAAGGATTATATTAAAAGTCTCGTAACCAAAATGGTATATAACACCAGGCATAACCCGCGATTGTTGATGCTATATTTTATACTACTCCCCTTTAATAGAGATATTTTGTTTTATAGAAGTTATTATATTCCAGAAAAATAAATTTGTCAATTATTTACTACAATATTTTCAAATTATTTTTTATAAATGTAATACTTCATAAAAATTATATTTTTCTCAAAATTATGAATATATTGTATTTAACTATTTGTATTTTTATGGTATAATTAATTCATAAACCTACCAGGCAAAAATAGGTTTGAAACAGGGGTAGTCTGCTAGTGCTCCTGTTTTTGAGTTTATTTAAATAAATTTAAATTTTTTGTAAACGTTTAAAGGAATTATTTAATTTTTATCGAAATATATATATATTAAAATCTATTAATTAAATTTATAAGTGAGGGGTTAATATGGAGGGTATTTATAAACATAATAACGATTGCTTTGATGTGTATATAAGTGATAAGAATATAACTGATACTGATGAATTTTTAGGAAAAGTACTAAAATATTTACAAAACAATGGATTTTCTGTATCTTTAAAAGGCTTCGATAAATATAATCGTCCACTAGTTGAAATTAATGGAGTAATTCATACAGCAGATAAAAACTTTGCTTGTTGCCTTGTAGAAAGATTTATTAATGTTAAACATGAAATAATTTTAAAAGAAAACTTAAATAGATTTACTAATTTTATTAAAGGCCTTAATAATGATTTATTTAACTTTAAGTATAACTGGATTCAAGGAAAATCTATGGAGGGCATAGTTATTGGAGGCAATATTAGATGTACTTTAAAACTAGCTGGAACTAAATATATGCCTGACTTCAAAGGTAAAATACTTTTACTTGAAAGTCTTGGTGGTGATGTTGCTAAGATGAGAACTTTTTTAACTCAGTTAAAGCTTATGGGAGCATTTAAAGAAATTAACGGAATTATTCTTGGAACTTTTACTGAAATGGAGAAAAATAATTATAATCCTACTATTGAGGAACTAGTCAAGGAAATTGTTAATGATAAAAATATGCCTATAGTTAAAACAAAAGAATTAGGGCATGGAAATGACTCTAAGTGTATAGTCATTGGTAAAGAAATCAAATTAGTGAATAATTAAAAAAGTACTATTCTTTTAATATACCTTAGATATCCTATTAATATACTCTGAATTTGACACAAGATAATAATTATGAAATAATAATCATTATCAAAAATCAAAAAGGAGAAATTATTTATGGATTATAAAAAGACGGCAGAGGAAATCTTTTCTGGTTTAGGTGGAAAAAATAATATAAATGATTTATCCCACTGTATGACAAGAATTAGAGTAAAACTAAATGATACATCAATTGCTGATAAAGAAAAAATCGCTTCAGCAGAAGGGGTTATTACAGTAGTCGAAAAAATGGGACAGTTTCAAGTTGTTATAGGAAATAAGGTTACTAAAGTTTATGATGAATTCATTAAACTTGTACCAGAAAAAGATATATCATCATCTACTATTGAAACTAAAGAAAAACACAATATTGGTAATAAAATTTTAAGCTCAATTGCTGGAATATTTACTCCTACCATACCTGCAATAGCTGGTTCCGGTATGATAAAAGGAATCTTATCAGTTTTAGCAATGTTCTATATGAATAAATATGGTATCAATATAAAGGAATCTCAATCTTATATAATTTTAAATGCTTTATCTGATGCTATATTCTTCTTTATGCCAATCATCTTAGGATACACTGCTGCTAAGGTATTTAAAGTTAACGAAATTATATCAATGGTTATAGGGGCTACTTTGTGCTACCCTGCTTTTGCAGCACTTATGACAGGTGATGCTGCAGTTAGTTTTCTTGGACTACCTGTTACAAAAGCTACCTATACATCCTCAGTAATTCCAATTATTATTGCTGTATGGGTACTTTCATATGTTCAAAAACTTTTAGAAAAATACATTCCAGAAGTTATTAGAATCATAATGGTTCCAACACTTTCTTTACTAATTATGTTACCAGCTACATTATTTATATTTGGACCAATAGGAATATATTTAGGCAATGCTATTAACTTTTCTTATAAATACATTTATGGATTAAGCCCAGTATTATGTGGTGCATTCATTGGTGGTTTATGGTGTGTTCTTGTTATATTTGGTGCTCACAGAGCTTTATTACCTATCGGAATAAATGATGTTGCTACAACTGGAAGACAAAATCTTTTAGCCTTTGCAGGTGCTGCAAATTTTTCACAAGCTGGTGCTGCTTTAGGAGTATTCTTTAAAACTAAGAATAAGAATTTAAAAACTATAGCAATGTCTGCTAGTATTACTGCTTTATTTGGTATAACTGAACCTGCTATTTATGGTACTAACCTTAGGCTTAAAAAGCCAATGATTCTTGCAGTTATCTGTGGATCTGTAGGTGGTGGAATTATGGGACTTGGTGGTGCTTATGGTAATGCATTTGCTAACCAAGGCATATTAACAATTCCTGTATATGCTGAAGCTGGTACTATTGCATTCTTAAGTTACTTAGGTGGATGTGCTATAGCATTCCTTGGTTCTGCTATACTTACCTATATCGTAGGATTTGATGATATTAAAGAATAAAACAACTTAGGAGGACTTATATATGAATTCAATATTTCCAAAGAATTTCTTATGGGGTGCATCCTCTTCTGCATTTCAAATAGAAGGTGCATGGGATGAATACGGAAAGAAAATGACTGTAGCCGACTACAACTCATTTAAAAAATCTCACTTTCAAGCTGATACAAAGGTAGCTTCAGACTTCTATCATAACTTTGAAAAAGATATTGATTTAATGAAGGAACTTGGAATGAAAACTTATAGATTTTCTATTTCATGGGCTAGAATAATTCCAGATGGTGAAGGTGAAATTAATCAAAAAGGAATAGACTTTTACAATAAGGTTATAGATAAACTAGTAGCAAACAAAATTGAACCTTTTGTAACTTTATATCACTTTGATTTACCCTTTGCTTTAGTTGAAAAATATAATGGTTGGGAAAGCAGAGAAACTGTATTTGCCTTTGAACACTATGCTAAAGTATGCTTTAAAGAGTTTGGAGATAGGGTTAAGTTTTGGCAACCTCATAATGAACAAAACCTTATTGTTAGAGTTGAAGAAAGAATCAATATTTATGATGAAACAGATCCTTTAAAGATTGATAAAATGCGTGCTCAAATGGATTACAATATGTGTTTAGCACATGCTCTAGCTGTTAATGCTTGTCATGAAATGATTCCTGGAAGTAAGATTGGGGCTGCTGTTTCATCTTCTGTAACATATCCTCTTACTTGTAAACCTGAAGATATTTATGCTGCAAGAATGAATGATAACTTTAAGGTTTACTATATGCTTGATATGCACCAATTTGGTGAGTATCCAGGATACTACATGAACTATTTAAGAGAAAGAAACATTATGCCTAATATGGAGGAAAGTGATAAAGAAATCTTAAAGAAGGCTAAGATGGATTTTATAGCAGTAAACTATTATCGAACAAATTGTGCTGAAGCACTACCTGTAGATGCTGAACATCCTTTTGGACTTAGAGAAGGTACTGTAGATTTTAACATGTATGGATTATTTAAAATGTCTATGAATCCACAGCTTAAAGCAACAGAATATGGTGCTGCAATAGATCCTTCTGGATTACGTGTAGCTTTAAATGAATACTGGCAAAGATATCGTCTCCCACTTATAATCACTGAAAACGGATTAGGAACTCCTGACATTTTAGAAAATGGAAAAGTTCATGATGAATACCGTATAGATTACCTAAGAAACCATATCAATGCTTGCGCTTTAGCTATTGAAGATGGTGTTGAAATGCTTGGATATTGTCCATGGTCATTTATGGACTTATTAAGTTCTGCTCAAGGATTTAGAAAACGTTACGGGCTTGTCTATGTAGATAGAACTGATGATGATACTTTAAGTATGAAAAGAATTAAAAAGGATAGCTTCTACTGGTATCAAAATGTTATTAAAACCAATGGAAAAGAATTAAAATAGCAAACATAATAAAAGGTTGTTGCAATTTGCAATAACCTTTTATCTTTAAAACTACATAAGTTCTTTAGCACAAGCTATATAATAATGTCTTCCATTTGCACTTGTTATTAACTTTGACAATCCTATAAGTCCTTCTGCCTTTAACCTCTTAGCCTCACTATTTTTATCTATAACTAAATCACAAAGCTGAATTGCCCATTGATATTCTTCTTTATTTAAAGCATTTTTTATTTCATTTATAATCTTTTCTTCTCCTCCAATAAACTCTACCATTTTTCTTGAATATACATCCATTGATAGTGGATTAATGTTAGTAGGATTTCCATCAAACCACCCAACATATCCTCCATAAATTGAACGTACTGCCCAATCTACTGTTCCATAGAATTCTCCTAAATAAGGTTTACCTTTATATTCCTCAGGAAGATTAACATTTGTCACAACTTCATCTTCACTCATACCTTTATTCATACAATCTAAAGTCTGAATAAGTATGTATTCAATTGCTCCTGTAAAATCCCCTAAAATATCTTGGATATTTTTATATCCGAAAATTGGTTTTGTATGCCCTGGTAATAAAACTTCTGCAGGATATGATAAGATATTCTTTAAACTATCCACCCATGTAGCAATATCACGATATTGACCTCCTCTTATAGCATATAAATTAGGAAAGCACCCATAGTAATTATCTCCACAACATAATACTTTACTATCTTCTAGCCATACAAATAACTGGTCATCAGTTTCTCCTACTGCTGATACTAACTTAAGTGACACTTCATCAATAACACGCTCAACCACATCTTCAGTATATATAGTTGTTGGCTGAAGAAAATCATATTTTCCTTCATTAATAGCATGACCTTCTCTTATTCCAATACCTTGAGTTATAACCTCTTCATCTGTTAATTCATATCCAAACTGCCTTGCTGTACGTCTGTTTAATACATCTGATATCTTGTCCATATATTTTAAAACAGCTCGCTTTGGTGCAAAAGCTATAATTTCCTCAACAGTATCTTTAAAAGCTCCAGCTCCCCCCCTATGATCTGGATGACCATGAGTATAAATTATAGTCTTTACTGGTTTTTTAGTTATCTTCTCTATATCCTCTTTCATTGCTTTTGCTCTATAACTAGAATCCAAAGTATCCACAAGAATTAATGAACTTTTACCTTCAATTACTATAGAATTACTATGCCCATATCCAATAACATGATAAATTCCTTCAGAAACTTTTATAATACTCTTTGGATAAGCCTCCATTGCAAACTCTTCAAGCAATAATTCTCCATCTTTTTTTAACATGTTAATTCTCCTTTTGTTTGTATAGTCTTTAATACTCCTTTATAATAATAGTAAAATCTTACCTTTGGAAGTAGGCACCTTTTTGTCCGATACGCACTTTTTGGTAAGAATTAAACTTTTAAACGTAGGAGATAAAATTATGATTTCAAAAAATGATTTACCCACTTGTCCTGTTGCTACAACTGTAGGATTAATAGGTAACAAGTGGAAAATATTATTATTAAGGGATTTATTAACTGGTACGAAGAGATATAGTGACTTTCAGAAAAGTTTACCTCAAATTAGTCAAAAAATATTAACTCAAAATTTAAAATCTATGGTTAATGATGGAATTGTAATTAGGATAGCTTATCCTGAAGTGCCACCAAGAGTTGAATACAGTTTAAGTCCTCTTGGCGCTTCTTTAAAACCTATTATTAAATCTATGGAAATATGGGGAACTGATTATTTAAATACATATAAAAAGCATGACTAACAGGTTATGATTTCCTAAATAATAAAAGAGATAGATTATTCTATCTCTTTTTGTTACTAAAAAACTATCTTATTGTAAAGTTCCAATCTCCATCCTTATATAAATCTACTCCACCAATCTGGAAATCTAACCTTCCAGTTATTCTTTCTGATAGTTTTAAGTCTTCATAATCAAAATTCATAATTATAGGGGAACCATCTGCTGAACCACTACAACCATGATTGCGGAAATTCGCATTTAATAAGAATATCTGTGAATCTTCCTTTTTAAACTTATTTACATCAAAATATAGTTCTACTGATTCTTCTGTTCCTTTTATGGACTTCAATAAAATTTTTTCGTCTATATCTTCTAAATAAATCTCTTTATTTACCTCTATTGTTTCTCCTTTTTCAGGAATCTTAACTTTTATCTTTGGCATATTTACTAAGTTATAGTCTACCTCTACTCTATTTATATTAATATTTAAATTTGATTTTACTTCTCCGCCTATTACAAACTCATTTCCTTGTCCTGAGTAGTTAGAAGAATTTACATTATAAGATTTACCTTTATCGTCTGAAATTGAAAAGTAATCTTTAGGATAAAAAATATTAGATTGAATATTAATATCTTCCTTATTCCATAGAGATATATAAGTATTTTCTTCAAAAATATACTTATTACCTCCAATCATAATTCCACTATCTTTACTATTTCCTCCAACATCACTATATTTATATAACTTATCTCCTTCTACTAATGAAATACTAATAACATCTTTATTATCACTTACCAAAGTAAACTCTTTAACCATCCCTTCAGTTTTATAGCTTTGATTAAAAGAACTCCTTATGCCACCACTTCCTATTGAATACATCTCTGTTTTTACTAACTCTCCATTAGGAAGTCTTATACTGAACTTATCCTTTAAAGAATTTATATACTTTTCTTCTTCTATTTTTGAGTTATTAAAATCATATTCTATCCAAATCCCTATGCTTACTTCATTCTCTTTGCTAATTACACTCTTTATCAAAACTTCTTTTCCATCAATTTTAGTTACTATAGGCTCCTTTAATACGTATACTTCCTCACTTGTACTAACTAATCCTAAACCTGGATTAAAAAATAAAGCTTCTTTTATCTTAGCTACTACATTCCTTCCCATTGGTGAAACCAACATAAATACAACTGCTAAACTAGCTACTAAAGCAACCTTTAATCTCTTTGACATTCTTGTACTACTTACTCTGTTCTTTAATTGCTTCTTAAGCCTTTTCTTTTGAATATCATCCATAGGTATTTCCATTTCTGAGGTTATATCAAATTCTATATCATTTAACACTTTATATATATCATTATCATTACTCATAATTTTCTACCTCCTCTAAAGTAGTATACTTAGCTCTAAGCCTCTTCCTTGCCCTACTCACCTTAGTGTTTATAGTCCCTTCCCCTATATCTAACTTTTCTGATATTTTTCTAGAACTATATCCAAATAGAAACTTCATAACAAATATACTTTTATCTGGCTCTTTAAGAAAGTTTATTAAATCCAATACCTTTCTAGTTTCAATTCCTATAATTATATCTTCCTCTATAGACTGACTATCCTGTAAATTATGCTTGTCTATATCACTTGTCTTATACTTTTCATTACTATACTTTCTATAATAATCAATAGCCTTGTACTTACTAATTCCTGCTATCCAATTTTTAAATTTTTCATTTTCTCCACTAAACTTGCCTATGTTATTCCAAACACTAAAGAAAATATCTGATATACATTCCTCTATTAACCCATTGTTTTCTAAAGGAAGTAATACCTTTCTTACAACTCCGTTTACAATAGCAGAGTATTTGTCTATGATGTACTCTAATGCCTTTTCATTTTTCTTACAGAGCTCTATTAAATAATTTTCTTCATTTATTTTCATACAAAAACTCCTTTCAAGAGGCCTCTACTATTAATAACGAATATCCTAATTAAATCTTACACTATTTTTATATAACTTTATTAAATATCTTCTCAAATAAAAAAGGTGGGGTAGATATTTATTTTGCTTGTTCCGTCGCTGTACTCCAAGTCACATAGAAACAAATATCCATCCCTCTCATACTAACTGTAAAGAAATTATAATAACTCCTTTAATTTGTAGGCAATTAAAATTTTATACTTTTATATACAAAAAAAGAAATCGCAAAGCGATTTCCAATAAACTTATTTATCTTTTCTTGGTATAGTTATAATAAACTCTGTTTTTTCAATATCACTAGTTACTGATATTTTACCTTTGCATTTCTCTATAGTTTCTTTAACTATGGCTAACCCAAACCCATGCTCTTTATTAGAATTATCCTTAGTAGAAAATCCTGATTGAAAAATTTTATCTATTACTTCATCTTCTATCATAGGTCCATTATTTTGAATACATATAACTATATCATTAAATTTTTCAAATGTTCTAATAGCTAATATACCTTGTCCATTCATTGCTGTTACAGCATTACTAATAATATTAGAAAGAACTTTTTGTAATTCAAACTCTGCCATTTCAATATCATTTAAATCTGCATGTTCATCTAATATAACCTTAATACCTGTTTGTCTAATTCCTTTAGTAATTATGGCTATTACTGAATCTGAATTATTTGATACTTCTATTGCTGTATCTATACTATTATGTCCATTAATTATATCCTTTAATAACTCTCCTGCTCTTTCATAACGCTTCATTAAATGTAATCCATATAAATATGAAATTTGTGCTCCGTAATCATGTTTTATCTTATTTAGTTCTTTTATTCTTTCTTCTAATGAATCATTTAACTTTTTTATCTCCCTTGACCTTTTTTCTATTGAAGCAAAATACAATGTTGCACCTGCAAAAGTTAATACTATTATTGCAAATACATAACCTCTATATATAGGGTCATCACTCCAATTAACTATCTTATCAAAAGATAGAAGTAAATCTAAAAATACTGTCAATAAAACTAAAAATATAATTGATATATTTCTACTTTTAATTGTTCTATATAATTTATAGAATATTTTCTTGTTCATAAGAATTAATAAAAAAAGTATATAATTTATACCGTATATAAACACCACTACTCCTAGTTCTATATACTCTTTAGGCAACATAGGCTGAATATATGCCCAATAAAGCTTACTACTAATTAAGGCTGATAATCCACCTACTAAATACAAAATACTATAGGATATGGTTACACTAATTTTATCCCTTCTGTAAAACATCAATACAATAACAAAAGGTACTAAATGACTCATTATAATACTTATGCTTGAGTTACCCATAAATTTCATTACTATTTGTAATCCTAGCCATACTGAACTAACAGCTAATATACTTCTACCCTTTTTACTTTTATATCTATCCTTTACGCAATAATTAGGCAATATTACAAATACAACTGCTTGAAGAATGCTGTTTATTATGTCCGTTATATTTAAAATCAAAATCTATCCCCCTAAACTTGTTATATCGTTTGCACTTCATTAATACCATTTATAGCAGCTTATGTCAACAAAAACATATCTTTTCCGACATAAATATTTTGTTTTCTATATCATTTTTTAAAATTCACATATACTTAATAAACTTTTTTAATATTGTAAAATTAACACAACTTTATTCATAAA